>JACCEC010112143.1_pt1 | contig 35966 bp, 57 predicted proteins | sample 7450121 | NCBI WGS metagenome assembly JACCEC01 (sample SAMN15323455, study PRJNA562643) | freshwater metagenome | isolation source: river surface water | place: USA:Blue River Watershed | collected 2017-08-18 | reverse complement strand
CATGGGCGGGGCGTGAAGTTATAGACGGAGACACAACGGACGTGAGATTTTTTGACAAAACAGGCGTGATTGTCGGACTTCGAGCCAAGGGAAACAGCGCGAAAAAAGACACAAGCGGATTTATCATTTCCACCAAGTAAACAACCCAGAAAACGCTTGGAGAGCTTCAAACACTCTCCAAGCAAACCAAACCAAACCAAACCAAAGCAGAACATGAGAATTCAACTCGACATCCCCGACAACGCAACGCCCGAAGAAATACGCGCCTTGCTCGACCGCATCACAACAGCCGCCATGGAAGATGCATGGCAGGACCAAGAAGGCGATTTTTTTATTTCACCGAGACCAGGCGACCACGCCGCCGAACTAGCGGAGGAATGGGGCATAGACTACTCAAGCGCACTAGTTTTTTGTAATTGTGACTAACCACTATCACCAAACCAAATGAAAACACTTTTTACCATTGCCGCCATTGCCGCAGGTTTTGCCCTACTTCCCGAGGACATGCCCACCGCAGCACCCTATGAACCCACCGACAACCCCTCACAACGTGTGAGGGAGTTTGTCAGGGGAGACCGCGCCATGATTGACGAGGCAGACTTGTTCGCCCCCAGCGTTCCAGAGCCGCTGCGCAGCGCAGCAAAAAAACTCATCGACTAACCCACTATCACAAAACTATGACCATGAAAACATACATCATCAAATTCAACAAAACATTGATCCCAACCGATACATACGAAGAAGCTCTATCCATTGCACTTGGACTCATTGATCGCACATGTCCGCATGTCGCAACTATCTTTGAGATCGACGAGGACAACAATCAACGAACCATTGCAAAATTTGACGCATCACACGCTTAATCATGCGAGTCACCGTAACAATTCACAATCGCCCCCAACTGAGGGGGCAAAAAACCACTATCATGCAACGCCAAACATACCAAACTGACAACACTATCATGCACCAAATCACCAGAACCGAGGCAATCAACCTCGCAAAGACCCACTGCAATTACAAAACAGAATTTGAATGCTGTCTTGTCGATTGGGTCAAACAACACGCTCGCACCATCGCAGAGATCGAGACGGGACGCCGCGACAAAACCAACTGCGGCGACTTCCCAAAAGGATGGAAGGCAGCGATGAAAGCAGACGCAGCGAACCAGGCAGAGGCAAATGTTCTCGCACAATTCCTCGAGATCCACTGCATGTGCTTTGACGGCATCATCTGGCTCAACAACTGGGAAATCATCAACACCTTGAAAAAATGACATCCGACATAACCATCACTTGCTACTGTGAAAACCCTTGGTGCGACAACACCCAGGACATCCTCTGCCACACCGCAGGGAAAACCCCTCTCGAGATCGCGCAGGACATCGCAGACGCATACAAGCGCAGCGACTGGGAAGGCATCTGCCGACCATGCCGAGATCGAGATCACGACAGCTACGAAGCAGCAAAGCGTGACGCATTACATTAACCACTATCATCAAACCATGAAAATAACGATCGACATTCCCGAAGATGCCATTGAGACAGTCATCTTAACTCTAAAATCAATCATCGCTCAACTCAAATTCGAAGAACCTATCTGCCTCTGCGTGAATGGACTTTACTGGACAGAAACCAACCAGATGGCACACTGCGTAGATATCTACTACGGATTCTTCATCTGCGAAATTAATGGCGAGAAATATCCATTTTTTGAATGCGGAGATCCAGCACAACTGCCAGCATTTCAAACATATCCCCACAAAATTGTCTTGAAAATCAAACGTTAAGCCACTGATGAGTCTCGGCAGAGACGAAACCCCTTCGGGGGTCTGGCACATGCCAAATAAATTATGTTATACGAACACGCTGAAGAACCAACACCACCGAAACCCGACTATGACCCATCCATGGACATCGACAACATCCACGGCATGGAGCAGTTAATCGACAACGCTCCAGCACTCATCCACGCTGCAGCAGACGTTATGCAGATCGACCCCGAGGACATCACCAGCAAGCGCAGGACGTTTGCTGTGTCCCTTGCCAGAAAAATCGTGATGACTCTGTGGGCTGAAGCTCATAGCCTCCAGGATGCGAGCCGTATTGTGGGAAAAGCGAATCATACTAACGCGCACTATGCTCGACGCACCATTCACGAAAAACTCCTCCACTGCCACAAGACCCGTGAGCGAGTCCGAAAGATTTTGCAAAAATATTCAGAAATTATTCTTGCAGAAAACCAACCCAACGCATAAAACAACTGCGGCACTGAAATTGCTTAGTGCCACTATCATCAAACCAAACCATACATACACGAAATGAACCTAGAACACAGCAACCCTGAACTATTCGCCGCACTTGCAAAAATGCAGGGTGAGGTGGAGAATGCCACCAAGAGCAGCACTAATCCGCATTTCCGCAGCAAGTATGCGGATCTCGCAGAAGTATTGAACACCGTTCGCCCAGTATTGGCAGCAAACGGTCTGTCAGTGATCCAGTCCCCATCGTTTGACGGTGCGGTCTGTCACGTTACCACCACCATCGCCCACAGCAGTGGTGGACACATCAGTGGCACAATCTCCTGCATTCCTGCCAAGATGGACGGTCAGGGCATCGGAGCAGCGACTACCTACCTTCGCCGTTACTCTCTCGCAGCACTCTGCGGAGTCGCCCAGGAGGATGACGATGGCAACACCGCAGCGCATAACAAGCCAGCAGTGCCAATCACGAGCGCAGAAGCTGCTCGTATCCGCGAGAACATCGAGCATCTCGGCATCGATGAGGCAGCATTCCTGAAGCACTACGGAGTCGGAACGATTGCCGAACTGACAACAGACAAGGTTGCTGCAATCAACAAAGCATTCGCCGCAAAAGCATCCAAAAAAGTAACCGCTCAGTAATATGCAAAACGCACAAATCGAATACAATCTGGGCAGAGCATACTACGCTCGCAGCGCATCCCCGACGAATCTCGACGGTCCAGTCAGCAAGTCTCTCCTGTGGGAGTTTAACCAGTCTCCCTACAAGTGGAGACACTCCACAGGCAGGGAATCCACCAAGGCAATGGATCTAGGAGTGTTAATTCACTCCGCGATCCTTGAGCCAAACATCCCCATCGACCAAGTGGCAGCAGTCTCACCATTCTCCGACTTCCGCACCAAGGCAGCACAGGAGTGGCGTGATGATGCAAGGGCAATGGGCAAAATGATCGTCACTGATGCCGACATCCGCGCAGCATCTGGATGCGAGGCAGTCTTCTCCGAGGACTACGCGCAACGCTTTGCAGGTGGATACAAATCCGAGGTGGCAGTCTTTGCCACCATCGGAGCAACAGAAATCAAGGGCATGATCGACATCGTGCCTGACAATCTCGACCTGCTGGTGGATCTCAAGACCACGGCAAAAATCGGGAGTCTGCGTAACATTACGTCCACTATCATTGATCGGGGCTACCACTGGCAAGCTGGGCTTTATCTGGATCTCTGGAACGCAGCGAGCGGAGAGAAACGCACCAGATTTGTCATCTGCTTCATCGAAGTGGATGCACCACATGAGACAGCATGGGTGGAGTTGTCGAAAGACCTCATCGACGCTGGTCGCGTGGGATACATGAACGCTCTCGCCAAATGGCAAGCCTGTTGCGCTACGGATTTTTGGACTCGTCAGCACGAAGGAATCACCACAATCGAGAAACCTGCCTACCTATAATACTCTTATGAAAAAGAAATACGATGCAGTCGCCACCGTGGGCAAATACACGGCAAAGGATGGAACAGAGAAAAAACGCTACCTGACGGTGGGAACGGTCTTTGAAGGCGAGGGAGGTAAACTCTCCCTTAAACTCGATGGGATGCCAGTCTCGCCAGATTGGAGTGGATGGATCTCATTCTATGAGCCAAAACCATACAACGGTGGTGGAGGCGCACAGAACAACGATGACAACGATTCTATTCCGTTTTAGAATGGTAATATGAGCATATTCGATGACACACCTCTGGACATCGGGACGACCTACTATGGCAAGACAATCATAGGATGGAATCCCGAGGAGCAGAAATATCTTGTTTCATCTGATCAGTTCAAAAAAGACCTCTGGTTATCGCGTGAGAAGGTCGAGTCGGAGCATGGCAATAGCTTGATGCACGATGTCGAGTTCCGCGAAGCTAAACCAGGCAACAGCTACAACACACGATACTACAGGAGTCGTTACTAATCCTGACTGAGCTACGACAGCACATTATACTCTCGCCCAGAGGTTCGTAGCAGGGCAAATTTTCCATTAAGACGAAAACTCATGAAGATTCCACCTACCTACACCATGAAGCAAGCCCAGGAGCTTGGTTTTGCCTCCATTACCGTCCCATATTCCAAGAACTGCAAGACCGAGCAGCGATACCTTGCCAATGTCCTTCGGGATATGGTCGGAGTCAGGCACTGCCTCATCGAGACAGGGCATGGAGTCGAGGTGGGAAGACTAAAAATCGAACTAAAATGAACCTATTTGAGATGCCAGAGGAGTTATCTCCTCGCCTACAGTGGATGCAGGATCAGAAGATCCACACCATGAAGACAAGAGACAATCGATGGGTAGCATACAAAAGCGAGACATCGCACAACTACACCCACGATGACGAGATCGACGCAGTGGTCGGTCTGGCAAAGAAACTGAAAATCAAACTATGGAAAGAATGAACTCACGCACCATCTACCTGATCTTCATCCGCCCCAGGGGATCACACATCTGGACGCAGTGGATGAACAAGAACCGCAATCCATGGAGATCCAGCGAGCCAGATAAAGCAAACGAGGAGGCAGTGACCATCGCTAATACGACAAAATATTGCGCCAGAGTCGTGCCAATTCGATTGCCAAAACTACCCGACAGCACAGAAGCAACAAACTATTCCGTCCTCGCAGATGGAGACACCCTTTACACAGCATATGACGACGATCGGAATTGACCCAGGCACCAACGGAGGCATCGCATGGATCACAGATGGCAAACCATGCGTCGAGAAGATGCCAAACACCCTAAAAGACTTGTGGGAGCTATTGGAAAAAGATGTTTTACACGCATCTGGAAACCTCTACTTCAACAATCCAAAGAACAATGTGAAGGCATACCTTGAAGCAGTTCACAGTTCTCCCCAGATGGGCGTGAAAAGCGCATTCACATTTGGTCAGGGACTAGGACAACTAGAAATGGCACTCACTGCCGCAGGAATCCCCTTTGAGCGAGTTCGCCCACAGGAGTGGCAGAAGCATATGAAGTGTATGTCAGGAGGAGACAAGAACGTCACCAAGCGTCGAGCACAGGAACTCTTCCCATCGTTGAAGATTACCCATGCCACTGCCGATGCTCTACTAATCGCTCAATACGGAGTCGAGAAAGGAGGGAATCGTGCCTAAGCGATACACAGAAACACTGAAGTGGAGTGATCCATGGTTCCGATCCTTGTCGCCAGATGCCAAACTGCTTTGGTTCTGGATGGTGGACAACTGTGATCAGGCAGGAATCATCGATCCCGACTTCGCCCTCTGCGAGTTCCAGACAGGAATTAAACGAGCGTTTGAAAAGCTACAGGAACTGGGTGATCGCATCGCTAGGATCGAGAATGGCAAGCTCATCATCGTGAAGTTCATCGACTTCCAGCAAGGACGCTTGTCCAGAGATTGCAAGGCGCACAATCCAGTCTTCCAATCTCTCGAAAAGAACGGAATGCTCGACGAGAATGGCGAAATCAAAGGGTATCCAAAGGGTATCGATAGGGTATCGATAGGGTATCCATACCCTACTAGTAATAGTAATAGTAATATTAAGAGTAAATGTACTATTAAGAAAGAAGAGAATGAGACACTACTCCCATACTGTTCAGATGAGTTCACCTCGATCTGGAGCGACTGGGAGCGACATCTGAAGGAGAAGAAGAAACCTCTCTCTCCAACTGCGAGGAAGATGCAATTCGCCAAGCTGAGTGAGATGGGAGAATCCAGGGCAGTCATTGCGCTAAAATATTCCATGACCAACGGATGGCAGGGCATCTATGAACCAGACAAGAACAAATCATCGGCAAGCACCTACGCTACCCGACATAACGACAAAGAACAGATCGAGATCCCAGACCTATGAACGAAGAACAGCAAGCAGCAAAACTACTAGCCAACCTCGATGCGCTGATTGCATCCGCGACCGATGACGAGGATATGCCAGCATTCGCACAGAATGCCACCTCTACGCTCGTTTCCGCTCCTCAGAGGATAATCACACCACTTGTGGGATTCCCAGATCGTCACAAGCGAAATCTGGAGCTTGTCGGAAATGAATGGCAGGAGGCATACAGGAAGGCACTGAGTATCGTCGAGTCGGGAGGCATCGTGATTGCCTTCGGGAAACGAGGGACAGGCAAGACCCAGATCGCTTACGAGATCGCACGGAATGCGAACTTCGTCGATACGCACTACCCACAGACTTACAAGGATGGTTTCAACCTCCACACCAATCTCAGGTCATGCCTCTACATCAAGGCGATGGACATCTTCATCGATCTCAAGAACGGATTTGGACGACCCAATGAACCGAGTGAGAAGGAAGTCATCAACAAACTGATTGACGCTGCCTTCCTTGTCATCGATGAGGCACATGTCCGAGGAGAGACGAAGTATGAGGATGATAAGCTCACCCACATCATCGACAAAAGATATGATGCGATGCGAGCTACCATGCTCATCACGAATCTCGAAAAGAAAGATTTTGCCGCTACCTTGTCACCAAGCATCCTTTCGAGGATCGCGGAGATCGGTGGAGGCATTGAATGCAACTGGCAATCCTACAGAACCAAGAAAACACTATGAACACACACCCAAGCACAACAAAGAAAATAGAGAAATGGCTAACCAGAGGACACAAGATCACGCCGCTCCAGGCGTTGAAGAAGTGGGGATGTATGCGACTCGCAGCGAGGATCGCAGAACTCCGAGCAAGAGGCATGGACATCAAAACGAAGTCCATCACACAGAACGGAAAAACGTACGCCCAATACAGTCTATGAGAGCAAGCGACAAAGGATTCAGCATCATTGCTGGGCGACCACGGAAGAAACCATGGGAGCAGAAGGCGACAATCGTCCTGCGATTTGAGCAGGAGACATATCAGCGAATCAGGAGACTGGCAGCGAAGCGCAGATGCAGCGTGAGTCAGGCAGCAGAGTTGTTGATACGCACTCAGGAGTCGGAGAAGATCGAGCCGACACTGCCAGTGGACTACTCGCACCTCATGAATAAACACGCTACCTACACGGTTTCCCAAATTCTTAACGAACCACTAAAATAATTCTTGTATTTTTTGCGTTACGCAATACAATCCACCGCACACGAACATGAACAACAAACTGAAAGTCTTAGTAGCTTGCGAATATAGTGGAGCAGTCCGTGATTCATTCATTGAATTAGGGCATGATGCTATGTCATGCGACCTGCTTCCTACTGATACTCCAGGACCGCACTACCAAGGAGATGTAGCCGACTTACTTGGTGAATATTGGGATATGATGATCGCATTCCCACCATGCACCTATCTCTGCTCATCAGGAATGCACTGGACGACCAGAGGTATCCGTGATCCAAAACTCACCGAGGATGCCCTCGACTTCGTTCAGATGCTCCTTAATGCAAACATCAAGCACATTGCTCTTGAGAATCCAGTAGGATGTATCTCATCACGCATTCGCAAGCCAGACTGCATTATTCAGCCTTGGCAGTTTGGACATCCAGAGTCCAAGACAACATGCCTATGGTTGAAGAATCTGCCAAAACTCATTCCCACCAACATCTTGGAAAAGCCAGCAAGTGGACGGTGGGATAACATGACACCCAGTGGACAAAACAAACTAGGACCAAGCAAAGACCGATGGAAAGAGAGATCGAAAACATACATGGGCATTGCCAAGGCAATGGCGAAACAGTGGAGCGAATACGCATTGTCTTCGCCAGTGAACTCCCAGAATGCGAATGCTGCGGAGAACCTTGGTGCGCTATTCACATGGAACACTACTCCGACTGCGATTGCATCGGACCTAGCAATGCTGAAGATCTAGGATACACAATCGAAGAAATCAACGGAATATTATACGCAACAAAATGAACACACTAATCGACAACGTAAGGCAATGGTTCCACGAAAAGGGAATCATTGAGAAATCAAATCCACTCAAGCAACTTGGCAAGACCCAGGAGGAACTCACTGAAACGCGAGATGCAGTGGTTAAACTGACATACGCAATGGACGTATACAACGACCATGGAATGTATTTCACCGAAGAGCAGATCGATGATCTCATGAACGAGATCCAAGACGGCATCGGTGACACCGTTGTGACACTCATTGGTATCTGCGAGATGTATGGAGTTACTCTGGAGGAGTGCCTACAGCAAGCCTATGATGTGATCTCTAAGCGCACAGGACGCATGGTTGATGGGATCTTTTACAAAGATGTTGACTGAGGCAAAACATAAGAACAACTTAAACACATGAAGCCTATTCCAAGCCTTCCGAATTACTATGTAACGCCAGAATTGAGAATTGTTGGTCCTTACAATCGTCCGCTTTATCAGGGGAAAGACAAAGATGGATACCTAATCGTAATGCCTCGCATTGATAAAAAACGCGTAGTAAGAAAAGTTCATAGGTTGGTTTGCGAAGCATTCCACGGGCAACCCCCAGAAGGCAAGAACTGTGCTTTGCACAACGATGGAGTGAAAACAAATAACCATCCAACAAATCTTAGATGGGGTTCTCAAAAAGACAACAAAGATGATTGCATGAAACATTTTAAGGATTCTGGAATCCAATACGCGCACTGGAACCAAGGAAACAAGCATTCGCTATCTAAGCTCACACCTGAAAAAGTCAGGTTTATTTTAGAAACATGCACACCTTCGGCAAAAAAAGGTGCTAAATCTAGTGCAGCTAGGATGCTTGGTGTTAGTCCATCTCTTATTACTGGAGTCATAAAAAAAGAAAGATGGAAACATCTTTTAGTAAATAAACAAAATCTCAAGGATAAGGAGGCGACAAATGAGTGATACACCGAGGACGGATGCTTGCTGGGATGACGAGAGTTGCAACATCTTGATGCACTCTCGCCAACTAGAACGCGAGCTTGCAGAGGCGAAATTTGATTTGCAATTCCGCCGCGATCTTTACGCACTTCAATCAAAGGAGCTTGCCGAGGCGCGGGAGCAGCGCGACGCGCTGGTAGAGGCTTTGGAGATGGTCGCAACCCACACATACGTAGACGGGCAGTGCGACAATGGATACTCGCCGCAATATGTCGCCAAGCAGGCCCTAGCGGCACTGCAAGGAGGATGGCATGAGTGATACGCCGAGAACGGATGCCATTATCTTTCGTGCTACTTTTGCGCGTGAAGCGGTCGAGTCAGACTTTGCTCGCCAACTCGAACGCGAGCTTGCAGAGGCGCGGGAGGATGCTGCTAACCAGCGCAGACTTGCTGACATGGCACTAGCGCACAGAGATGTGATTATCGCAGAACGCGACACGCTGGCGGAGGCTTTGCGTAAGTGCGTGTTGTGGGCAGAGTGCATGTCAATGCGATGTGAGAGAGACAGAGACAATATCAGCTGGTCTTACTTGAATGATGCCCGTGAAGCCCTAGCCACAGTGAAAGGAGGTGCGGTATGAGCGCGGCACTGCATGAATTGCAAACCGCCATCGAGGCCCATTTGAGCAAGATTGAAAAGATTCTCGGCCCGAATTACAAGCTGACGCTCATCGCCAGCCACAACGGCTCTGGTGGATTGCAGGATGCAGACATCTTGCTGACGATGGCGGATCGTGCCGCCATTTTGAAATCGGTTGATCGTTTTCTGCCAGAAAGAAAGGAGGCGCAGCCATGAGTGATACGCCGCGCACTGACTCATCAATCCGCAACTCAGACGGCCAGTGGAGCTACCCACTCCGTGACACATGCCGCCAACTTGAACGCGAGCTTGCCGAGGTCACAAAGCAGCGTGATGCGCTCATCGAAGGACTGGAAAAAATCGCATCGTGCGACTGGGTAATCACACTGCCAGATCGTATGGATGCTGTGAGGGAAATTGCCAATGAAACACTAAACAAAATAAAACCATGACTAGACCAACAGCAATAATGATACGATCGATCTGCGCGTTTCTCACGGCAACGTGGTGCGCGATTGCCACACTCATCCTCGCTTGCAATGCGATCGGGGATCTAGCAATCCTGACAGGGACTGCTGCTGTCTTGGCAGCATTTGTCTCTGCCATCGAGTATAAACACGCAGAGAAGGAATACGACAACCAATGAACACTGCACTCAATGCACAGGTCGGTGGCAAGCACTACAAGCATTTGGTAATTCAGCCAGCAGAGTATTGCCAGAAGAATCGCTTGCCATACTGCGAGTCATCCGTCATTCGATACGTCACCAGGCATCGAGAGAAGAATGGCAAACAGGATCTGGAGAAGGCAATCCACTGCTTACAACTCTTGATCGAACTAGAATATGGAAATGACACCAACGGAGAAGATTAACAAAATGATGGCAGAAGCCTATAGTCAATACACCAAATCACTAAGAACACAAAACGATGCAAACAAATACCGTGCCAATTTCTGGAAAGGCAAATACGAAGGTCACAGGGAATCACTCGCAGCAATCGAGTCAGAAAAAGATACAAGGATTCATCATCGAGATCCCGAAGGATAATGCTTATCTGGGTAGGATGAAGAATGTCTTTGTCACCCAAGACAAGTCACAGGCAACTGCGTATGGCAGTCTTAATGCTGCGAAGGTAGCGAGGAGTCACGCCACGAAGAACTACCCACAACATGAGTTTGTGATTACAGAACTATGATCAAGAGAACATACAACTACATTATCAGTATTATGAACCCAACAAGTGAAATGGCTATACGCAGGAAGCTCCAGAAGCACTGCGAGATTAGAGGAAATGCCCAGGCGTTAGCCTTGAAAATGCATGTCGATCCAGCAACGATCTGTCGATGGAGGAAGGGGAAAAAAATCCCAGCAGCGATGCTGGCATGGTTGAATCAGAATCTTGAGAAATGAAGCTAGAAACCTTTAGTAGTAACACGAAAGAAACATTCGTTGTCGGTAATGGCATATCGGTGAGCGTGTATCAGTGGGGCAACAAGGAAGGATGCTCATTTATGATCCACCAAGACGGTGAAGCTCTTCCGCTGCGATGCGCTGCTTCCCTGCGATGGGAGGAACTCGATACGTTACTTGTTGCGCTTACTGCTGCACGATCGACGAATTAAACTATAGCGACCACCCCAAGGTCGCTATGCACTGAGTCACCCAATACACCCCTCCGTTAGTGGTCGCCAGCAACCCAGCTTTATCGGTGCTGGTGCTGCGACCATGATATGGTGTTAATGACTACAGTCAAGGTAAAGAGTAGGCATTACACTCTTTTCCATTCACCAAGATCTTCCGCTGCTTGATCTTTCCTGACTTGCACAGCTTCTGTAGGATCGATCGATGCGCATTCATCGAGCGATTGTCTCCCATTGCTGCTCGTCTCTCAGCGTATTGATCCAGAGTAAACTCATCTGGGCGAATTGTTTTTACTGGCATCTCTGCCAGTATTGCATCCAATGCGCTCAGAGTATTCCCTGTGGACTGATCCAATCTCCGTGCTCTTTTGTTACTTGCCATCCTTCCCATCGTCCTGTTCTAATGTTAATGATTCCGTATAAAAACCCATTCCGATGACCAAGTTTTGCTGGTTGTCGATCTGAGTAAGAGAGTTTATTGAGGTCTGCCATGCACCCGATCGAGAATGCTTTGCCTCCATCGATGTGGCGAGCCGTATACTCATCTTTGGTGTGGCAGTGACCGTGGAGGCATTCGCCCCAATTATCGTAGTGCGCTTTGGCAGGATATGCTGTCGAGCGAAACCCGTGTATCAATTTTGGTCCACCTTCAGGCATCTGCAAATATTTGGTGACCTTATACTCACAAAACGTAATCTTGCGTCTTCTGAACTGCTGCTCTGCTGCCTGAACCAATTCCTCGCATCTCTCCCGAAGGATGCCATCACCACAGTGGGTAGCGTGTTGGTAGATCCGATCGTCATGGTTTCCGAGTGTCAGGAAGTTTGGCTTGAAGTCATCGAGGAACTCCAGTCCCTGAATGAAGTCATCACTGATCCCATCAGCTTTCTCCTCTTGGCTTGCTCCTCGACGCAAAGGGGAGAAATCCCACAAGTCACCCAAGTGGATGCGGTAGTGAGGTTGCCATGTGGCAGCGAAATCAAGCAGCACCTTTCTCGCATTGTGGCAGACCAGAGAACCGTGGTTGTCTGTTGCAACAAGAAACTTTTTGTATTTGCTCATTTAATTGTAATTACTAATTGGCAACAGATTAGTAGTAAATCAGTTTAGACGATTTTCTGGACATCGAAGCCAACTGCTTCCATCTTAGCTTTAGCTTCGGCAATCGTCATACCAAAGCGATTCTGAAAGTGTGGAGACTCAGTGAAGGTCTTCCATGTGCCAGCCCACTCAATGCCTCTGGTGGCAGCGAGAGTGCCGAGTTCTTTGTAGATTCGATCGGCACGTTTGGGATCTGCGGAATCCAGATATTTACCATTGGCAAACAGTCCGAGGTCGATTGCCAGTCCGTAGTTGTGCCATGAGGAACCAGGGCGAGCTTTGGTCACGATAGCTCCAGGCTTTGTTCTACCTTGAGCGTAGAGTGCTGCTTGTTGCTGCCATGAGCGAAGACCAGAGATCACCTCGATGGTGATGCCGTGGTAATCGCAGATGGGTTGAGCAGCGATCAAGAACTTCTCAGCTTGCGCTTTGAATTTACGATTCAGCCCAGCGAGATTCTCGATCGTGCGTTTGGTCATAGTTTACGGATATGATGCCATAGACTCAGCAAGCCGACCAGCAAGCCAACGACCAGACCACTGATCCTCAACCAGAACTCGATCTGCTCCTGAAAGGATGTCACCACCGCAATCATCGGGGTGGCAAATCCTATGATGCCACTGAGATAATCTTTGGTCATTTCTTTTTAGCGTCAGCTGCTTTGATCAATCCAACTCCTGCGACTACAGCAGCAAATGCCGCAGCAAAATCTGGAGGGGTTCCCTTGAGGACTTGGATGCCTACGTTAGATACGGTAGCGACGATGGTTAGGATGCCTAGTGCGGTAGTTTTCATAATTAATCAACTGGTTGTAAATTGTGGTATTGTTCCTCAGTAATCTCAATGACTCCTGCTTGTAAGCCAGAATCGATTAGCGAGGCATATTTAGCGCATTCAAATTCATTGAGAGCAATAGCTTCAACTGCTGCTTCCCATGGTTCATCTGCGAAGTCATTAGGCATGTTATAGTCTGCCATGATCTGCAAACGCAAAGAATCAAATAGTGCTGGAGTTGCTTGGAAATATCTCATATCGTTACTCCCCATTTTTTAGACAAGTATGTTTCTGTTTTAGAAACTAATGTCGAACTGAGATTTGCATTACAAAGAATCAATTCGCAAATAAATCCACCAAAAAAGCTAACTGTATTTCCAGCAGATGATGTTGCTCCAATTAAAGATGTAGATCCATTTGCTGCACCAATACTGTTGGAATTACTCAAAGTAACTGCTACACCATTTACTCTAACTGAGTAGTTTGCTGCACCAACCGTGCTACCACCTAGCCACTTGCTAGTTAGTATTCGAGTAGTGTTTTGACCAAGAGTTCCACCCTTTGCCATTTGTGTTGAGTTAGCGTTACTTCCAACAAAAATTGGTCCAAAGTTTACATCGTTATTTAATCCACCTTCAAAAGCAGTTCTTGTGGTAGATGACTGAAGTGCTTGGAAGTATGTTTGATATACACTAGAGCTAGTGCGTCGAACTACTGCAAACAATGTTGCCGCAGTTAAATCAATTCTACCAAATGTCATTCGATCATTAGTGCCATCGAAGGTAACTACATTTTTATTGTTTTGCCCAGATGCAGTGCGGATTGGTCGGTTGATTACAGTGCTTTGTGTGGCATGGCGACCATTACCACTCTTATCTTCCCATCGAGCAATGGCATCACCAGGGGCGACGATCGATCCACCAGTTGTGCTATCGAACATCGTATTGGCATCTGCTCCATCAAACCAAGCTACAGGACTTAGACTCAGAGGATTAAAAGCTCCACCACTCGATGAAAGCATGTTGGAAAGTGAATAGTTCATTAGTAGCGCATCTGCATGTTAGCGTTAGTAAAGATTCGATTAGCCACCATCTGCAAGGTGTGCTGCTCATCGATGCGGATCATTTCCTCTTGAAGCAATAGATCGGCTTCCTGATCGGCAGCAATAGCTTTCTCCTGCTGACCTTCTGCGCGGAGGTAATCAGCATAAGTGCCATGTGCAATGTATTGAAACCACTCGGCAGGGATGGCAGTAGTCTCGCCTTGTCCATCACCGTAGGTGTCAGAAAATTGTTTTTTATAGGTCACGAAGGCTTCCGTGGGACTGGCATTCCCAGCGACAAGTGTGGCACCATCGGCAGTCACCATGATGTCATACTCTTGGACGGCAGATGTCACCCAGGGTTGTTGCCTATGAACGCGAAGATAAGTATCGATAGGGTCTTTCCCTGCCTCGGTGTATGGCACTACGTTATTGACCACTGCTCGACTCTCCCCGATCTTGAGGTAGCGTTGCCAGTAGTTGGTGGAGCGATATGCTCGCAATGCTCGACGATTGATCAGTGCCTTAATCCGTCCAAGCTCCAATGTGGCAAAGACCACACCGCATAGTGACTGGATCAAAGATAGCAGTTCGGCGTAGGTCTTTGTTTGCATCAAATGTTACCTGCTTTTAGGTGTGATTGTGATTTGAAGAAGTCTCGGACAAACCCTCGGTCGTCCCAGCACTCAGCTCCATATTTGTTTGCGAGTAGTAGATACTCACGTTGTGGAATCGCACCAACAGGTTTACCTGCGATGGATTTCACTTCTTTCATTTTTCTTGCTTCAGCGGCAGCTTCGATCTCCCTGCGCTTTTCAAGACTCTCCATGAATTTACGACCAGAGCATAGCTCACGGATCAAGGCAGCATTGATTTCTTCTTCAGCAATCATAAGAAAGAAGGAGAGGGAGTGTTACCTCCCTCTCCTGAGTTTAGGATTAAGGCGTGATGTCGAACGGATTGAGAATCGTCAAAGCGATCACAATCTCACCAGCGGTAATGCTTGCAACAGTTCCACCAAGAGTCGCAATAATATTGACTGGTGATGTAGTGTTGTTGACGTAACCAGGTTCCGTATCGAGCAAGGAGCCAGTGTTGTAGGCAGTTGCTGTCAAAGCATCAAGGTCAGTTGACGCAACGAAACCAGCGGCAGTTCCAGTAACACCAAGAGTAATGGTGATGTCACTTGCTCCTGCGATTGGAGTGATTACAGTTACACACGCATTGGTAACGATACCACCACGAGGAACTACTCCGACTGTCCGTGCTGCCGTGCCTCCAGAAACAAGTTCAGAGGCTGCGATACGGAAATAATGGGTAAACCCACGCGATTCATTATTGGCTAATTGAGGCATAATGTGTTATTTTCTTAGTGTTAGGATTAGTAAGCGATTTTGCCGTGGGCTTGAGGATGCTTGACGCACAGTGTGCCAGCAACGTCTACGAAACCACGCTCACCACCACCTTGGTTCTCAAGGCGAGTAGCACCCATTGGGATCAAGGTGTTGAAACCAAGATACTTAGGATTGAGGACGTAGCCTACGTTGGTCGAACCAGTTGGCATACAGCTTGGGTTGCCGTTCACGATCTTCACAAGACCAAAGTCGGAGTCATACAGGTTCACCGAAAGGGTGATTGCTTTGCTCGTAGCGTCTTGGTTGACATGGTAGGTAACACCAGCGTTGGAGGGTTGTGCGCGAGTGAAGTTGCTGATCAACTGACGAAGGGCAACGTTAGCAACAAGCGTCAAGCTGTTCATCTCACCGTTACGAGCGAAGATCGAACCAATCAAGGAGTTGAAGGAAGATTCGCTGATGGTGGAGTTGATGATCGAACCCGATGGAGTGCGGTAGTCAGCAGGAACTGGGTTCGTAGCTTGTGCGCCAGATTGCAGCCACTTGCCAAGACCACGCATACCGTAAGGAGTGCCAGCACCGTTCTCAACCGTCATCTCATTGTCGGAGGCGATGGTTGCTTCGATGTCGCGTTTGATCTCACGCATCGACTTAGCTTCAGCTTGTGCGACATTGGCAGGACCAACGCTCGTTACAGCTTGTTGCAGGTTCGATACGATGTAGTCACGGCGCATCAATTGGATGTAGTTACCCAGACGTGCGCGGTTAGCGAACTTGTCGCTGAACGAGGTCACATCAGAACCTTCGCTAATACCAGTGGTAGCTGGAGCAGCAAGAGAGTCAACAGTCCACTCAGAATAGGTGGCACTTGCTTTACCTTTGCTGCAAAGCGAGAGGATAGGGGTTTCTTCGGGAGCCAGGATAGCAAGTTCATTGCTGAGATCCTCGCGGTTGGATACGGCTGAACCCTGACCTGTTTTTGCGGTAGGGGCAGATGGTTGATAAGTATTTGAGATAGGCATAGTTTTGTGCGGTTGAAATTATTTGTATTTGGCAATTCTAGCGGCAATCCATTCTTCTGGGCTTCCACTTTTTTCAAAGCGTGAATACGCATCTACCACTTTATTCTTAGAGGATGTCGAGGACTTCGCAGCACCTGCACCAAATGGGGAAGAGGATGGACTGACTTTCAGTCTATTCCCCACCGCAGGTTGCTTCTTGATCCTTGTTCCTCCATTGATGGAGTTGGCAGCGTGTGCCAGAATGTATTCGATTTGGTAGCCAATTTCAGGAACTTGTTTGCGTAGCTTTTCGATAAGTGGATCAGATACTAGATCCCTGAACTGCTTCCCAACAGGAGTTGATTCGTCCTTGATATCAGGGACTTCATCTTCTGCTGCTGCGATGTATTGACCTTTCAACTGTTCCATCTGAACGATCTGCTGGAGATGCGCTTGCTGGGCAGGTAGATACTTGGTTAATGCATCACGGGAATTACGGTTAGCTTTGCGGATCTGCTGCTTGGTGAACTCCTTGTCTCCTACGAGGATGATGTCGTCTGCACGATAATCTTCGTATTCTTCAAGAAGTGCATCTGTTGTTTCAAGGGTTCTCTCAAGTTCTTGATACTTCGCTTTTAAGTCATCAAATGACTGAATTTCACGAAATGGATTCTCCTCTTGAGGGACTTCCTTGACTTGCGGTTGAGATTGAATCTTTTCCTCCAGGGCTTTTTTCTGAGCGGTTAGCTCCCCGATGCGTTGCAGCAATCGGCTTTTACCCTTTTTGGCTAAGGCTTGAATCTGCTCCGTGGTCAACGACAGTAGATCAACTTCACTTTCCTCTTCCTCTTCTTCGGCTTCCTCCTCAACTTCCGTTTCTTCAGACTCAGCAGGAACTTCTTCCTCTTCGTCCTCGGAAACTTCCTCTTCGGGTTGTTCCTCTGGTTCGGGTTCGGGGTTATATCTTTCCATTCTCTGAGCTACAAGCTCTTCAAATGACAGGTTGGACACTGATTCAATAGCTTCAGCGGTAGCTTCTGGATTACTCATAACTGGGACGCCATTTACGCTCGGCGGTGCGATACGAGGGACAATTAGCACAAAAGCACCAACTTTGTCAATAGTAAATTTTCATTGAATATCTATGTTCTTATTGGTCAGTAAAAATACAGAGAATTTCTGACACCAAAAGAATACCCATAGAGGGATTTCCTCTATGGGCATCTGAACATAAGCAAGCTGAAAACAAAACAGCGAGGGAAGTAAAACAGAATCTGTTGAAATGTCAACCCTGTTTTTTCAACAAAATTAAAAGTTCATCCAGAGTGGCAACACTACCAACAATCTTCATGACTTCATTCTGCTCGACGCATTGACGCAGATCACCGAAGAATCTCTCACGCTCATCCTGAATGAACTGGACGATTGTTTTGAACTCATCTCGATCTGAGAGTGCTTCGACAGCTTGTAGGATTGTTGGTTTGGGTAGTGGTGTCATTTCAGTCGTCCTTTTGGTTTGTTCTTGGATGTGCGAGGGAATCCTCGGTTTTTACTTACTGGCACAGATGCGATGTTGCAAGCACGATTGTCTTTGGGATTGTTATTCTTGTGATGAATATCTTTCCCATCACCTTTACATGCCATGCCGAGTTTGACTGCTTTAGAACGAGCAGCATTACGCCCAGCCCGACGAGCAATCTGCTTCGGCTTGCCGTGGTATTCCTGATACTCTTTCTTGTAGTCTCTCATTTCATTGGCTTGCGTTTGGCAGCTTTCTTAGGCAGACGACCCATCTTGATCTCGATCTCGACGTAGCCTTTACCTTTTTTGCCGTTCTTACCTTTTCCGTATTCTTTGCCTTCGTGACCGCAGCCACATGATTTACATTTCTTCATAATTATTTACGTTTGGATTTTCCTGCTTCACTGAGAGCAATAGCAATTGCTTGCTTGCGATTCTTCACGACTGGTGCTTTGCGAGGACCTTTGGGATCAGGACCAGAGTGGAGCTTGCCAGCTTTGAACTCGCGCATGACTTTCTTGATTTTGGTTTGTGCTTTTTTCATAGATTATTTCATTGATTTACTTCCTCGGCATTTCCATTTGCGACGAGAGAGATTGTTTGGGGAGTTTGGATCTGATTTCCAATCGCCTTTGATCTTCGCGGATCGAGCGCAGTATGCATCACCCTTGGCAGTGCCAGGGCGAATGCGATCACCACCGTCTGCGGCTTTACCTGCTTGCCCATACTTGATGGTCTTCTTGCGACCAGTAGCTGGGTTTGTGATTACTTTCTTGAATCTCTTCTCCATCACTTTGCCTTGCGTTTGATTTTGCGTTCCTGCTTCAGCATTGCTTTGGTAGGCTTCTTGCCTGAGCCTTTAGCATCGCGGATATTGTCCCACATCCCACGTTGGGAGTAGGTGCCGTCTGCGCGTTTAATCATTGGTTTCTTCATATTATTATCCAAGTCTAAGGTTTAGTCCAATCTTTTTCTTGTTCTGGACAAGAGCAGGTGCCATCTGACCAAGTCCTTTGATTGCTTCGGCAGCAGCTTTTCTTTTCTCTTCATCCTTTGATGTATCCCTGACGTTCTTAAGGTTTTTGGCGTAAATCAAAATCCTTCGACCTTCTTGGCTTAAGAAGTCTGGAATTTCACCAGAGTCTACCAACTTTACAAAGTCATCTGGATTGGTTATCCTTGTTCCTTTTTCCTTGAACCATTCTCTCTGGAAGCGAGCAAGTGCTTGAGTTGTTTCTTCTGGCAATCCAGTATGGCTTCCGAAGTCCTCAAATTTATTGGAGGCTTTTGATGCTTGGTTTTTTGTTTCAGCAGAAATTGGAAGTTTCCCTCCACTGTCTCTCAAGCTATTAAGAGAATATGATGTTTCTGGTCTTGTCATATGATGACCAACTTCATGTTCCAAAATTGATTTTTGTGTAGAATCAGGAACAGATGGATCTAATGAATTTGCTTGAAAATGACGCAAAGCCCTTTCTCTAAGTTCTGGTTTTGAGCTATTTAGCCATTTCCGATAAGTATTTTCGTTTTCTTGACTAATTTGGAATCCTTCCCCAGACGACATTACGGCAATTGGAGTTTCTCCAGTCATCTCACCATAACCAGATCCTGAATCCATATCCTTAGTTGTTCGTATGGTATCAAATATTTTAGCATATGATTCTGGCTTTAATACTGGATTCTTCAGGTTATAGTATCCTGCTGTAATTACTTGCCTTGGAAATGCAGCCCCATAGTAAGGTTCAATAACATCCCTAGGAGTCATCGCGGCTTGTGTAGCATTGCTATTAACAAACTGTTCTGGAGCCATTCTAGGATACTCTTGATTAGAGTAATCCTTTGAAAGTTCTGCAAGCATTTTGATGGTCTGGTCTTGCTTCTCTTTTTTTTGGGCATTGCGACCAAACCACAAAATCTCGTTGATTCTCTTAGCTAGCTCAGACATATCATTGCTGGATTCCTTGAGTTGTTACGCCGCCCATCTGCGCAGGTGTTGTTCCGATACGACCAATCTCAGCGTTCTGTGCTTGCTGCAATTGGAACTGATATTGAGCCATGTATTTCTGCAAACGTGTTGCAAATGCCTCATCAGACTGCGCTCGCGCTGCCACATCAGGTTGCTGAACGTAGGCTTGCACCATCTGCATAGCGATCTGTGCGCCATTCGGTTGGGCAGGGACTTCGATGCCAGAGAAGATCTTGGCGAGGTCATCTGTGACGTTCTTAGCCACTTTCTGTTGAGCTTCCTCCACAGGTTGCAGGACATAGTCGGCAAAGATTGGATTGATCGATGAAGCAGCGAACTCAAGTATCTTGTTGATATCGAGGATGCCATTGCGATCCAGTTGGACAAGCGACACCATGTTCTTCAACTGAGTTTCAGATGTCTCAGGATCACTCGACAACGAATCGAATGAGACCATGATGGAGTAGTTCTCATCTGGGCTTCCTTTCGTCATCACTTGAGGATTGGGATTGCCAGTCACTTGGAAGAAGATCTCATCAGGACCCATGCGCTGATACAGCTTCCATGCCATCGTGAGAACGTCTTTAACGTGATCGAGGAACTTGCCAATGTAATACTGTTGGCGAGCAGTCGAGAGAGGATTGGTAAGATCCAATCCAATAGCACGATCAGCTTGCGCTCGCATGGACATCTCACTTTCGACAGAACCGTCATCTCGCGGAGGAATTGGTCCGAATGAGATTTCGCCTAGACGACGATACGGCACTCTACGCCCAGGACCCCAGTCTGATGGAGGACGACCAGCAGGGTGCATGATCGGCGGCAATGTTGCCAGTGACGCACGATCGATGCGACTGTCTCTCTCGGTCTTGATTTGCATTTGGGGACCACGGAGAATATCTGAGAAGGTTTGCACCTCATACATGCGCTTCTGGTCGTTAGCCAGACGAGTTACCACGAATGGGTAGTCGTCGTAGCCATTGAGCAGTTCATGCTTGGCATAACCATCGGATTGTGGGTGGAAGACTGTGCAGTAGATTCCCTCGGAACCATCTTCTTCATCAATGAGACGCTGATATGCATAGACCACCATGACAAGATCATTGTCGTCGGTAATCGGGAGGCGAGTCTGCGTCTTGACTTTCTCGCCATCGAGATACATCGAGTCTTTCCCTCGGAGGTTCTCAATAGCGTAGTCCACCCACTTGCGATCCCATCCTTCGTTGGTCACCTTCTTCTCAAGCTCTTGCGAGGTGAGGAATGTTCGCCAGAACATGTATGGTGCGCGTTGCGGATCTGAGATGTAGGATGGGAACATGACTTCACCATCGGGAGAGCAGGAATAGACAACAGGACAGTCCACCGTTTGACGAGCAAGCGGAATCTCTGCGTTACCTTTTTCGCGCAGGTCTTTGATTGCTTTCTTTGCTCGTTTCTTGGAAAGATCAGGGAATGATCCTTGCAGCATTTCGATGAGCATCTCATCATCCTGCTCGCTCAAGATCATCTCGACGAGTTCAGGTGATGCTTGCTCGATGTCACGCAGGTTGACGCTTTGCAGGTAGGTTCGCTTCTCACGATTCCAGCCGACATAAGTCACCATGATTCCCTTCTCCATCAGGTAATTCCCACCAAGCTCCATTTGACGCTTGAAGTCGGGAATATATGACGAGCGCATCCACTTCAGGAAGCCAGAGACAACTGCTGCCTTGGGCATTGCTGCCATCGATGTCGGGAATGCTTTGATGTGCGAGCGAGAAAGTGCTTGGTCGAATAGCGCAACATACAGATCGATGCGCTCACCGATGACATTTACCTCCTGATCGGAAGCACCTTGCCACGGGAAAGCATTTGCTCCATTCTTACGAAGGTCATCCGACTTGCCATCCCAAATGTTCCTGCGGTCATTGTAAGAACGTAGGCAGGATTCAAAGTAGTAATCAAGATCTACCAAGCATGTATCATAAGCATTGGATAACGCATTGATGTCAGGTTTCTTATCGAGGTAGATAAGTGACTCATCTTCTATTTCTTGAACGTCATTCATGCTAGGTATTGGTAGTAATCTTCAAGGTCGGAAGTAACGAGAATAACATCAACTTGCTTTCCGATCAAGCGTTTTGATATATTGGCAGGACATTTTATATTGACGCTAAATCCATCGATCCTAGCTCGCACCCATGTTGGGTTATTGCAAACTCCGATGACCATTGCTTTCAATGGTTCTTGAGGTAAATCTTCAACAATTGGTTCAACAACTCTTGCTGGTCTGCCTCGCTTTTTTGGTTCTTTCTTTGCACTCATATTAGTAACCTCCACCTCCTTGGGTTGTAACTAGACTCACGGATTCATCAACATGATCGATACCAGAAATAGCAGCATAGCGCAAAACGTCAATAACATCTTTCCATGCTTCTTTCAATCCACCTTCGCCAGTATATTCTGACAATCCTTGAATGATATTCTCGCACTCGGAGCTAACGTAGAAGTGTGGACGATTGACGGAATCCAACGGTTTAGTTGTATCCCATGCCATTTTCCCGATCAGAGCTTGCAATCCGTCATCGATGTCTAGACCTGGGGCTGGAATGCACACCATGCCAGCATCATTCAAGTCCTCGATGATCGATGAGGAACCGTCTTGCACCTGATACTTGGCAGCACCAAGTCGAGGGTCGATGAGTCGCTCAAAGATCTCCTCTTCACCTTCCATCTCCTCGATCAGTTCAACGTAGTCTCGAATGCCGTAGCCCTTGCCCTTGGCTCCCTCTCCAGGCATCCACTTGCCAGACTTCCACTCAGCCCAGTCACCGACATCAACTCCAGGGTATTCACGATACACCCACATTGTTCCAGTCTCGTCCACGGCAATCCAGCACATGAACCAACTCTTGGCTCCAGCAGGATCGATGACATGGTATCTAGTGACATTGTGCTTCGGAATCTTGTCTGGTTCGACCACGTTGACCACCTTGTTGAATTTGGGGAACTTGGTGGCATGTGACTTCATCGGCACACCGTAGGCACGGATGAGAATCTCCTCACGACTCCTGCCTTGCAGGGTTTCCTTGATGCGCTCGTATCCACCGAAGGCATTGTCTTTCGAGTGGAAGTAATGCACAGAGGCATTTAGCTTCTTAGACCGCTGGACATAGGGAACTAGCTCATTGTTGAGGAGTTCTGCCTCACGACTTTCGATGGTGGTAGCACCATCTAAGTATTGCTTAATAACTTCAGTCCATCCATCGATGGGTGTGAACGTCACAAGCATCTTGGAGTTACGAGTAGCAAGACGGAAGCGTAGGGTGGTGATGAGTTCAGGACCGAGTAGATACTCATCCAACCACACACCGATATTATGCCATACAGGATTCCTAGATCCAAGCTCGGCACCTTCTAGGATGGTAGGATTGTTCTGATACTGCGAGTAGGTCTTGAAGATGATCTGCGAACCATTTGGGAGGATCAGCGAGGAGTCGGTGAATCCAGTCTTCTTCTTGTAGGAGATGTAAGCATTGGCACTGGTGAACTTGGTCTTCAGATACTCAGGCAACCATGCCCAGACTGCGCTTTGTTGCTGACGGATCGACACCTCGGATGTCTGTGCGAAGCAGAATATCTCAGAATTTGGATTCTCGACAGCAGCACGAACTACAGAGAATGCACCCCATTGGGTTTTGCCTGATCGGTTTCCACCAAGTGCCAATATCTCATTGACCTCTTTGAGTTGCTCCTCGGCTTTAATCCAGTGAGGTAGACGGAAGCCATATTGATACGGATCTTTTTCAGCATTCTCGATTGCTTCGTGGTAGACGCGATGGATCGACAACAGTTCTTCTGGTGTCATCTCGGCAATCTCCTCGTCCGTGGGAGGCTTGAGTATCTGATGTTGTCTCCAAATCATACGATTTCTGCGTCAACTACTTTGCCTTTAGCAATACGAGACTTCGCCTCATTGATGAGCTTCGCGGCATCATCGAGACTTGCACCCTTGCGATGCTCGACCACGGTGGTTGCCATGCCTGTAAGCTGGGCAGCTTTATCTGTCAGGATGCCAACCGTAATTGCCAGCTTCTCAGGAGAAATCTTGGCAAGACTGTCTGGATCATCGAATAGCTGATTGGCACGTTCAAAGAGCAGATCGGTGTATTCCTGAGCCGCAATCGCGTATCGCATGGAGAACTCCTTACGCTTTGTCTCCAAGGTATCGCTATGCCTCCACTCCAGTCCACGGATGACATCACGACCAGCACCTGTCTTCTTGGAGATCTCGGAGATTCTAGCTCCCTGAGATAACAGAAACAATGCCAATGCTGCCTTGTGCGGAGCATAATGCTCGATGTGATTACGAGGCAAAGACTTGGCACGTTCACGCACCTCTAGGAACCACTCACTCTTATCAGGACGATCGTCGTAGTAGGTTTCTTTCAGTTTCTGTAGTTGTTCTTCGCTCATGGCGATGGAATCAGAGCTTATCTTGGAGCAGGATTCAAGTTTTGTTTTTGCTGGGATTGGTTAGCACCTTCCATTAGCTTCGCAGATCTTGCGTTAAAACCTGCTTGTTCTTGCTCTTCAAAGTCTTTTACTGCTTGTTGTAATTCAGCAGAAAACTCTGGATCTCCCTCTGCCATTCTTGCAAGTGATGTAACTCCTTGTCGAGTTTTAAATGCTGACTTAAACATTTCTAGATACGCTTCATTAACGTCCCCAGGGAGAGCATTTCTGGCAAGAGCAGATCGCAATCTATTGCTGCTACTGCCATTTGCTAAACCTTCAGCAAGTATTCTGTTTTTTGCTCTAGTAGTAATTTTCCCAAGAGGAGCAAGAAAAGAAACACCCATGAAATCTTTTACGTTCTTAGAACTCATTACAATTCTAGGATTTATATCTGTGGGTGCAACATCTTTGATTTTATACGCCGTACTCAATGTAGCAATGTCGTGAAATTTTGTAGCCAAATCATCATTAAGAATAATTCTTACTTTCCTACCAAACTCGGTAGGTTGCTTCAGTGTGCCAACATCGGCTAGGAATTTGTCATAATCAAACAATTCCTCAAATGGAGGTGCGGCAGTTGTACTCTTGCTTGGATATCGATCAAGAAGAAACCTAATGAAATTATTCTTGTATGTATTTCTAGCATCTGGTGATGTTTTACTGAGTTGAATCATTGCTGTTTCAACATCTCTAGGTTTAACGCTACTACTGTATATTGAAGCGGAAAGAACATCTGGATCAATATTGTCAAAGTTTCCTTTTTTAGCAGCTTTGAATATTTCATCTGCTGTTAGTTCTTCTTCCAGTTTCTTAATTTGCTCTCTTTTGATGATTTGATCTGCAAGTGCATTTCGTTCACTCTTAGCAAGAGCAGAAGATAATACCATCAAATCATCACGACTAAAATCTGACAGACTCACTCCTTTAATGGTTTTGAGCTTATCATTTAGCGTATCTAAGCCTCTTGCTGTTTTCCCAGCGTCAGGACCAAATAAAACATCTAACGTACCTCGATCATAATTAAGTTGAGAAAGATTGCCTCTACTAGCTGTTTTTAGCTCATCAATATATTGATTCTGCATAATTTCTTGCAGATTTTTGGTGATGCCAGCTTTAGTTCGGTCTGCTGTCTCTAGATTACGAGCAGCTTGTAGCACTCTCTCCATATTGTAAGGATCTTTCATCACAGCATTTGCAATGCCTCTTGGAGTGACTGATTGTTCGCCAGCAGCTTCTTTGAGTATTGATCCAAGTAGATTTTCTTCAAATGTTTGACGTTCAGCCACTTTGATTGAGGTATCTCTAAATAAGTCACCAACTGTTTTATTTGACCCACTTATTGGGAGAGAGTTGTAAACATTTATGCGATATGTTGATAACCCCTCTGCAATATCTCTACCAAACACATCTTTACTAGCTCCACTTGCCATGTTGTCTGGTCGAGCTTCACTGAATGCTTTGATAAAATCATCAAATTCTCTAGCGTTGAGTGGTCGAGCTAGATTTTGCAGATCAGCAATTTCTCTGGTTGTTCGTTCTGGAACATTTCTACCGTTTCTAGTCAATGCATTAGCATAACTTTGTAGTCGTGCCAGCCTGACTGGTGCATCAACTCTAGCTTCCAGTCTTTGAATTACGCTATTTACAGCAGAAGCGTCTCTAGCATTAGATATATTCGCTTGTCTTCTAAGCTCAAAAACCTGATCAAGCATTTCTCTGGGTGTTACACTGAATCCAGCATTATCTGCTGCGTCAAACAACTCATCATAAAGATCATCTTTATCCTTAATGACTCTTTCCTCCGCTGCCAAAACAGTTTCTCTTAATGTTTTTCCAAGAGTATCGATGTTTGATCTACCAGAAGGTTGCAACAATCGATTTACAGCACCTTCTACAATCCGCTCATTTTGATTTGTGTTTTGTGCGATTCTCGTAGTAAGGGCGCGTCTTTGCTGGAGTTGATTAGCCGCAACACTTGCGTAATCACTAGTGCTTCTTTCTGCAAGATCTCTAATTGGTTGGAAGCGTTGTTGTAGAGCTAATTGGCGAGTTCTAAATTGTCCCCCTAATCGAGACTCGGAGAACTCACCAGCAAGCTCTTGCGCTCCTTGAAGTCCACTTGGTCCGAACTGAACCCCAGGAGGCATAGGTATTCCAGTGCGTTGCGCTGGTCCTGCAAACTCCTGCATGAACTCATTGCTTGCTCCTGCTGGTGTGCGAAATACCGTCATTCTTGGAATCGCAATATCTCCAACTGCACCCAAAGCACCACCAATCGCTGCTTGTGTGCCTCGTCTCGCAGCAATTTCACCAGTGGTTGAGGCGTTTTGAGGCATACCCAATGCTGCACGGGTAATCATATCAGCAGCAGTTCCGAGCACAGCTTCTGTTCCTGTTGCGGAAGCAGTGCCAGCTACAGGGCTTTTGGTTGCCAATGCAGCAGCAATACCTGCTGCTGTAGATCCAGCAACAATAGGTGCTTCTACCAAAGCTGCACCACCAAAACCAGCAAGACCCATATCAAGAGTTGTGAATGTCTTGTTATCCTTGGTTTTGATCAGAAACTCAGTGCTATTTCCAACACTCATTGGAGTGATATTAGCATCTGGGTATGTTCGTTTGAGATACTCTAACTCAGACTCAGGAGTGGCTAATGCACCAACTCCAAACCGAACCCCAGCAGGAAGCTGCTCTGATGGCATTCCACCCTCACTTGGTGGTGCATTGTAAATTTGACCAATAAGCTCGCGTTGCTTTTCTTTGTTTTTATCTAGTCGAGTGTCATCAAGAGATCCATACGGAGTGCCAGAAGGAGCGGAAGCTCCAGCAAGTTGCTGTCTAAGTTGACTGATTCGCTCAATCTCTGGTTGCTTTTCTTTTTCTGTAATACTAGACCATTGATTTTGAAGATTATTTTCAATGCTCTTTAGCTTTTTTTTATCTTCTAAAAGAGATTGATACTCATCATTATTTCCAGATGCTTTAGCAGCATCAAGTTTTTGCCCAAGAACTTGTGTCAATCTCTTGACTCGTTCAAATTCAGGTAAAAGTTGTTCTTTGGTCTTTACTGCTTCACTCATAAAATTGAAATTAATTACTTCGGGATGTCTGGATGTTTTGCTTCCAGATCATCAAGACCTGTATCTGGCGCATTGTTAGTTGGCGCAGCAGTGCTTGCACGTTCACCTGTAACCAATGGGTTTGTATCTATGATCTTAGAAACCTCTGCTTGGATCTCAGAAGGCAATGCTTTTTTCTCAAACAATTCAGAAACTTTCTTGCTGATTTGAATATCTCTCTTGGCTTTATCAATTGTGAATTGCAAAATCTTCTTATTACCTTCTACAGACTTATTAAGACTTGGAGCTAATTGCTCTTTAAAAAATGTCATCTCCCTGTCGGAAATGGCACCTTTAGTCAAGTCAATAGCTTCCATAGCAAGGTTTCCAACCAGTGACATAAATTGTTCTTCATTAGATACATCTTGGTTGAACAACCTTCTTGCGGCAACCCTATATTCAGCCAATGTTCCTGTTTTAACAGCATCGCTTTCAAGCAGATTGTATGCTTCTTGAATATTTGGCAGTCTTTGAGTAGCTAATTGACCTGCTTGAAACAATGCAATATTTGGAGCATCCATAGCTTTGCTGCGATCAGTTGCAATAGGATCTTCTACAGGTGGAATAAGCGTAACAGATGTTAATTGTTTATTTTCATCAAATGTGCCTTGCCAATTACCTTTCAAACCTCTAGCCGCAACCTCTTCAGGCGTTAAAGCTCTTATTTCTTTTCTCCCTACTGGCACTGCTCCAGGAGGAATGCGAGAAGGTTGTCTTCCAATAGGAGGTGGAGTCACTGCGGCTTGTGGTTCTGGTCTTGACAGCATTGGTGGAACTCCATCGACTCTAGGCATTGTAGTCATTGTTGGACTACCAGGAGGCATTGGATTCACATTTGCAAGACCAGCATTGCCATCTGGCATTGCAAGAGCTGATTGTATTCCAGTGACATCCGTTTGAGGTGGCATTGGAAGCAAACTTGGTGCATCTTCGCCAGTGGTGTTAATTGTAGCACCAGTAACATCACCACCAACTGTTGAAAGATTTAATGCGGAATTAATTTGTCCAGCAGCACCAAGTGGATTTGATATAACAGTTCCATCTTCATATGTCGTTACGCCAGTCTGAGGATTAAAAATAGTTGGGATATCATATACCTGACCGTTAATGACTTCTTTTCTTGTGCCTCTCTGCAAATTTGGAGTTGCACCAGAACCTCTGTTTTTGGTTGCTTCGATCTGCGACCTCTCAAGAGCTAGTTTCTGCTTGTTGGTAATCGCGCCAATGCCTAGAGTCAATATGTCTGAGATCGCATCTGCTTCAGCTTTTCGCTGACTCAGAGGGATTTCTTTATTGTCAATCAGTTCTAAGGAACTTTTAAGAGTTCGTTTGAGGTCTGGAACTAAATCACCAATGGCTTTTGCTAGGCTTTTGGACTTCTGAACATCACGTTCATCTTGTTGTTGCTGCTTCTTAAATTTGCCATAGTCCTGAATCGCGCCACCAATACTCTGCCCAAGATTAGCAATACCCTGGGCTTGCATAGCTGCTGCATTAGCAAATCCACTGTAATCTTGTTTGAACGACTCAGGATTGATACCTGATCCAAGCGTTTGTCCTCTTCCGTAAGTTGCCATATTATTTGATTAGATCGTAGTAAACCGCTTTGAACCCATTGATTTCAGTAACAGCTTCAGGGAATGTTTCCTCAACATCTTGAGCCATAACACCCATGTGGGTGACGTTGTCTCCTTTGTATTTGTAGGTGTATACTGGAAGACCAGAATCTGTAACGCCAACTTTCTTGATGTCGGTCTTGAGTCTTCGGTCAGAGAATTTTGCCGCAGCAACCTCTCCAGCAGATCCTATTGTTTTTCCAATAACACCCATAATTGCGGCGTTTTGAGCAGCTTTAGCTTGTGCATTAGCCTGTGCCGCAGCAAGTTGATTCGACCGTTGAGCAGCACCAAGGTTTAATCCAACAGTAGGATCGAACAACTGCGGAGTTCCTGCACCAATCGCTCCAAGACCAGTCTGGATAAAGTTCTGACCTTGCTGATACGACAGTGGTGCAGCACTCAGTAGACCAAGTCCAGGTTGAGTGTAGAATCCCTGAGCAACATTGTAAGCATTTTGCCCTGCCTGTGCTGCTTCAGCACGCTTGCGAGCAAACATATCTTCGCGCCCCATGATTTCAGATGCAATCGCGGCATTGCTGCCAATACGACCTGCCGCTCCTGCTGCTTCACGGGCAGTTTGCTGATACGCGCGTTGCTCTTCTGGACTGATTCTCTGGGATGCTGCCAACGCACGGTTAGCTTCGTCGCTGAATCCTCGCACAACAGCAGCTTGCTCTGGAGATAATGCGTTCATCAGTCCCCGAGTTAGACCTGCTTGACCAGTCATTTGACCTAGTTCTGCTTGTCTAGCTTCGCCAAGACCCATGCCAGCTTGTTGTGCTGCCTGATTGCTTAGACCAAAGATGCCTTGCTGACCACCTGATCCACTAAGGAATGACTGAATGTCGCTAAGGTTTAACCCTTGAAACTGAGGACGAAATTGTTGTTCTTGAGAAAACAACTGAGGTAAAGCAGAAGACATCCCAGAGACGTAGCTCTGAATATCTTTGGCAATATCCATTTTCGGTGCGCGGACTTTTGGTGTAGATCCCATAATCAGTGTAGTTTAGAGTAGAATTTATCCATGCTTAATAGACGGTTGCGACTTGATCCTTTGAAATCACGTCTAAAGGCAATGTATTTGTAATCGTTTTTGAATGGCTTGAGTCCTTCTTCCATGTCACCACAACATATTGTGACGTAAAGCGTATCTGACTCATTGAATGAAACAGCTTGCTCTGGATCATCTTTTTTAGAATGAAAGCCAAGGGCAAATACCCCAGGAGAACAAACAACAATCCCATAGCACAAGTGCCAACCAACAAGGTTTCGGAGGTCAATGTTATTTGATTCATAGAGGTCTAGAGCAGTTGCAAAGTGCGGATTCATCCAATAATGGTAAAGCTATTATAAGCAGTGTCTATTGGACTATTCGTCGCAGCATCATAAATGAAAACTCTGGAGCTTTGTGCATTATGTGGATAAGCAGATGTAGCGGAATAACTATAGTTGCTATTTCCCACAATCGAGAAATTAGCGTTGGACATTGCTGTAGCGAGATTCACGATGTAGTAACCATCAGCTGGTGATACAGAAGACGTAGGAGGAACTGTGAAAGTTGAACGAGAAGCAGACACGCAAGACACATTGCCACTTGCCAAAATTGTTTTTCTTTTCAAGTCCGCAGTCCCTGTATGTGTGCCAGTTACAGAAGCTGCACTTGTCACAGTAAATGTGTTTGCATTAATTACACTAGCGACTTCATACACTCCATCTGGAGCAACAGTTCCGACTCCAGCAGTGTAATCAATGAATATGATATTTCCTGCAATTAAGCCATGATTACTAGCGGTAATTGTTATGGTTGTTCCAGATCGGGAATAGTTACCAGACAGATCTGAACTTGTGGAGGAATTGAATGTCACCCATGCTCTTGTCCCATAAACTGGAGCAGACCCAGTCTGCGCTCCATTTAGCTTTGGCGCAGTCACATTGGCATCAGCAATCTTTGCGGTTGTAATACTGGCATCAACAATGTTTGCCGTAGTTACAGTAATATCCGTAGGCAACGCGCCAACTGCTAGCTTAGACAATGCAATACCCGCAGATGCGCTGATCTTGTCATTTGTAATCACGCCGTTAAGAATGGCATTTGCCGTAACAGCATTTGCTCCAATCTCGTTGGATGTGATCCCAGAAGTTGACACCTTCAGCTTGCCAGCACCTGTAACGGTAAGCGTCCCGCCGCCATCAACTGCGTCAATTGTAAACAATGTCTGGTCGATGATATTATTCATCAACGTGCTTGTGATTACCTCATTGGTTGCAAAGGTGTGAGTTGTGTTTACTACTCCAGGCATATTATTTCTGTGAAATGATTTGTCGATTTGTCACTGCACCAGTGACCTTAATTGATGTGATCTTAGGAGAACCAATCGTCCGTGTCAAGGTTAAGGTTCCCAGATACCCTCTAATGCCTCCTAGACGGAAGCGGATGTTGCCTGTTTCATCTTCATTTACAGACCCAGTGCCAAGAACCACGCCGTCAAGGAACATAGTTGTCGTTCCAATGCTCTGTGCGTTGTCTGGATCTTCAGCGGCAAAGGAAATATCATACTCACCTAGCCCACCATCCACGCATTGCATGGTAACTTGCCCATCTGTAAACCGCTTACGGTCAAGATTGCCCAAAGCATAGCCGCGAGTCGTCAGTGATGAGTGAATCGCAAAGCTCTGAGTCGATCCACCAGACACAATACTGTCGTTTGATGTCTCGATTGCCTCTAATTCATGCAATCCGCCAGCAGATGACACAGCATAGATGCTATTACGCTCGGCAGCACTGCCAATAATCAGGTTTTTGATGATAAAATCACCTGCTCCGAACGTATCTACTGACTCCCATCCCTTGTTGAGAAAGTTAAACACCAATATCGTGTTGTTTCCAGTGGCATTATTCGCTCCAGCTACCGTATCTAGTGCCACAGCAAGGTAATACCGATTATTGAAAAGAACTCCAACCGCATTGCTGGCTAAATTTTTGTTGATCCTATCAATGTATGGTTGGATATTCTTAGAAATTGGTTCGTCAGCACCACGAAGATTGTAGTCGTTTAAGAATTCGACCGCATATACACCCTCATCTGACAGGAAAAACATGGCATTCCCCTTCATCACAACACTTTTCCGCGCCAAGCACCCCACTTCATTAGTCAATGCTGTGACTCTGGTGTCATTCAGACTGCCAGTGGTGCCACTAATCATGTGCAAACTGTTACGATTCAGCACAACTAGCTTGTCATCGTAGAATCCTTGCATCCCTACCAAGTAATCTGCCGTGCCTCCAGTGATTCGGAACTGATTGGCAATCTGGTCGAATGTATGGCTATCCAAAATATCCGAAACGGCTATCTCATCAGTCACATTCCGATCAGTGTAGGTAGGCGAACTGTATGTCCCAGCAGGTTGGTAGTAAAACGGCACCCACAATCTACGCTGGAAATATGTAGCCCATGGAGGCGCAGGTTGATGGATAAACCCAAGACCTTCGCTGAAGCGTCCACCAAACTCAACTTGTCCACCACCACTGATGCTGGCTAAATCTCCCACAGGAGCATAGAAGGAAATGTTTGTAGTCGTGGCACTCAACACCTCATACGACTTGCCTGAGATTGAACTGAACTCTGGAACGTTTGTCTCGTAGATGACAATCGTATCCCTAGCTGCAATGGTCGTGTTGCCAGTAACCGTAAGGCTTACTAAGCCAGCACTGACAGACCCAGTAGTTGATGTGAACACCTGCGGCTGGGTGTATGTGCCTCCAGGGCATAGAGTAAATCCAGTAGTCAACACCGCACTTGTAACAGTGAATGTCTGAGTCTGCGATGTGGTAAAGACGTAAGTGAATGTGTCCTTGCTCGTGACGGATACTACGGTAAACGTCCCATTTGCAGGAGTCCCGCCAGTTAATCCGCTTACGACAATTTCATCGCCAACAGTCAACCCGTGATCTGTAACATTCATGGTCACGGTAGTCGTGCCAGCTTGGCTTGCGCTTACAATCTGCCGACCATTCGGAAACCACTCAAAGGCTTGTGACCCACCACGGAACAAGAACACACGATCAAACGCTTGTATCATGTCTGTGTCGCTAGGAACAGACTGACCTGTGGGGTAGCTGACATCCTGCAATGAATATCCATTCAGATCCACCAAGATCGCCTTCGTGTCCAATGCCAGCACAACCTTCTCAGCATTGCTGGAGTTGGGATCGCTGAACAAACACGATGCCCGAACATTCACGTTGGCGGCATCATTAATGGGAGTCGTAGACAATGTGCCAGTAGCAGTTGTGATTGTCGTAAGTCCAGGGACTGAGTAGGTCAACGTGTCAACACTAGCCACAGTCAGTGTGTAATCACCACTCATGGTAACATTACCAACAAGACCAGTAATACGCCCAAGTGCCGTGCCAGTCAATCCATGACCAGTAATCGTAATCGTTACCACCCCAGCAGCTACGCTAGCAGCAGTAATGCTCTTCGCAGAATCAATCAGAAAGAACGGCAACGTCAATGGACTCCCACCACTCGTCAACTCACCAGTCCTAGCCGCCACACCCTTGCGTGGCTTCCAGTAACCATCCATCCGACCATTCAACGACTCACGCACTTCACCAGTCTCAAGCTGATTCAATTGCAGTCGCTGATTAATCCCAATAAACCCTCCATCCCCATCTGAGGACTGTCCATCATCCATCGCACTACCACTCTGTGCAAACTGACTCATTAAGCGTAGTAAGCAATCACAACACCACTCGTAACAGCAACTTCAGTAAACATACCACCAATCCCCACACCAGCAGGAACCGTAATCCCAGCCAGCTTAGAATCATCTGCCAAGTTCGTTGAATTCGTAATAGCATCAAACACAGTATCCGTGATCACCTGAATCCAACGGAACTTACCTGTAACGCTACCACTAGCAGAGTTGATCACAACTCCACCACCTTGTCCCTGCAAATCATAACTAACTGGACTGCTCATGCCGCTTTTTAACATTTAGCGAGATTATGTCAAGCCCCTTTGCGCATTTTTTTTGGGAGGGGTTATTCAATAGCTATTTGCGTAGCTACGCGCACACGCGATCCCCGCCCCCCTGGTCGCATGAACACTGAAACAAACGCTTGCTTGAAACGCCCGCTTGCCATGACGATACGCGCCGCTTGCCATGTCCTGGGTGACGAGACGAGACGAGAGAGAGAGAGAGAGACGAGAGGGAGACGAGAGACGAGAGACATGACGAGAGACGAGAGACGAGAGAGAGAAACGACGAGAGAGAGAGACGAGCCGCACCGCATGACGAGAGAACCCAGCTCGAGAGGGAATCACTATCATGCCCGCTTGCACCAGATGACCAGACCACGCGCACCGCATCATCAAATCACTATCATGACCACGCCGCAACATGCACCAGGTTAACGCCCAGAGATTGCCGACACTATCACGACCACGCGCGCGGAAACTTTCTGAAAAAAAAGCTTGAAACGTTTTTGGCTTGCTGGCATAAAATTGAAAGAAGATAACAAGGCGCACTAGGCGAGAGCTTCCCTTGCGATACTTGGCGATTATTTGATATCTTTTCGCAATTGGGTGAACCCATTACCTGATCATCTCAGAGCATCTCAGAGCATCTCAGAGAACGTCTCAGAGAGTATCTTAGAGAGCATCTCAGAGCATGGCAGAAATCATGCAATCATGCATTGATTTGACCCCTCGAGACTCCAAAAACGAGCGAGAAAACGCCAGGCGAGCGAAAAAATCATGCCGAAAAAACATTGATAAATCAGGCATTGCAGCACAATCTGAAAAATAATTGAAAAATAATGAGAAAAAAATTTGACAATCAGTCGAAGATAGCTTAATTCTTTCCCGCCGCGCATGAACAACGCCGCAACATACAGCATGAAAACAACCAAAAAAACAAAACGAAACAGCTTGCTTGGAATCTCCAACGCCAAGACAAGCAAAGGGGAATCCCTCAACGTGTTGACAGGTATTCTTTACCTTGCGCCCCACAGCATAGCGGGGCGGAATGTTTGCCCCTTTGCGTCCGCTGGATGCATTGCCGCTTGCCTTTACAAAGCAGGTCGCGGAGCTTTCACCGTCATACAGAAAGCACGAATCAAAAAGACGGAGCTTTTCCACGCCAACCCACGCGCCTTCGTTGAAATGTTAGCGGAGGACATTTCCGCACTTGCTAAACGCGCAAAGAAGCTAGGCATGACCGCCGCAATCCGTTTAAACGGAACATCTGACTTGCCATGGGAGAACTTGAAGGGCGAACTTGGCATGTCACTGATGGAACGCTTCCCCGAAGTCCAATTTTACGACTACACAAAAAATCCGAACCGAGCCACCGCATACGGCACAGGGAAACTTCCAACGAATTATCACATCACCTTTTCTCGGTCCGAAAGCAATGCCGCAGCCGTGCTTTCCGTGCTCGATACCGCTTGCAACATTGCAGCCGTATTTGACACCAAAAAAGGCGAGCCATTGCCCGCAACATGGGCGGGGCGTGAAGTTATAGACGGAGACACAACGGACGTGAGATTTTTTGACAAAACAGGCGTGATTGTCGGACTTCGAGCCAAGGGAAACAGCGCGAAAAAAGACACAAGCGGATTTATCAT
>JACCEC012522089.1_pt1 | contig 35972 bp, 74 predicted proteins | sample 7450121 | NCBI WGS metagenome assembly JACCEC01 (sample SAMN15323455, study PRJNA562643) | freshwater metagenome | isolation source: river surface water | place: USA:Blue River Watershed | collected 2017-08-18 | reverse complement strand
CATATTAAGATTGCCCATACGCACGATCATACGATTGGCATAGGTCTTGAAAGCAGTTTTCAATCTGATGGCAATGATAGGCAATGTAGCACCTGCCGTTACTGTTTTCAATGTTGGATTTGTCACTGCCCAATCGATACCTGCTTCAACATAGCCGCCTTCGCTGAGCACAGTTGAACAAATCTGATCAAAGAACGCACCCGCGGTCGCGCCTGTGTTTAGGATCTCACAGCGCACAGGTAGGTTAGGCGAACTCATATACACAGTGGTTAAACTGTTTGAATGATGAAACTGATGACAGGGAACGAATGCACCTTCGTGTACAAATCCCACTGTGACTGTGCCTACACCTAACCACTGGAACTCTATGAATATTAACTGTGTTTTGGTAATATCTAAAACAAATGTGCTGCCGCCTGTACCGTTGCAGGGATCAATATTCCATTGACTCTGTGTCTTGCGATTTTCTACGGGAGAGCCTGACACATAACTGCGTATGACCCAGGATAGTGTGCCATCGCCTGCCTGTTCAAAGTAAATGCCATTGTTATCATCATAGTAACCTGAGCGTTTAGTTACATTGGTGTTGGCAGCATAGAAGTTAAAACTTGAAAGTATCTGCTGGCTCTTGCCTGGCATATAGTGATGATAGAACTTAGTCTGATGTACAACACGACTATTAACATTATTAGAGGTTGTTAATCTCGCACAGGCCTGATTAGCTTGGAATGTAACACTACCACCGTTGAATATCTTGTCAAGAAAGTTGTTGTCTAGTCCATATAAGTGTTTGTAGTCACCTAGGGTAAATGGTTCACTGATACGCAATCTACCAAAGGCGTCTGACTGTCCAATTTTATTTGTAGTGCGGAGAACAGGTTGTCCGAGCTGATTGTAATCCATCGCTCGATGTAATTCATTGAGATTGGGATCTTGAGGGTGTGTGTAATTAGTTGTGTCCCAAGGCTGATCATTGGGATTAAGCCGTTGACCTTTAAAAGCCATAAATTAACTCCAGGGACGACCTTGAACTAGACCGCCAACATTTGGATTATCGACTAAGGTATCTCCGGACCACTTTGTTGGTAGCTGATCTCTATTATAAGTATCATTACGTTTGATCGCAGCAATATCTAATTTTTGAATTTGACGTTGTTCGTGGTTACCACTTTGGTCTGGAGTGCAGACAATAACATCTCCAGTTATAATTCCCTTCGAAGCTAATGTTCCAGAAGTTGCTTCTGTAATTGAAGGATCTCTATATAAGCTAATGTTATAATAAGAAGATGACAATCCTTCATCAGTGGCAATAGCAGACAACAACTGTGCCATAGTTTGGCCATTGTCAATTGTGATACTGGTTAAAGATCCAATTAATCCCTTGTACGTCAATGTAATATTGGCCATTACTTGGCTCCATAAACTTTACCAGGATACATTGCCTGGGTTGATCCTCTAATGTCTGCAGGATCTTTTGGTCCATTTACCCCGCCGCCTGCGTTCTTAGTAACAGCATCTACTCCGGCATATTTTTCATTAGGTTGATTTGCAAAGTCATTGAATAAACGAGGTTGACCTGCAAGATCTGAAATTTGTTTAAAATGGTTTTGGTCAGATGCTGTATCCGGAGCATCTACTTTAATTTCAACTTCTGGAGCTTCTTCCTTGTTCTCAACTTTATCAATGAGGTCAAGAAGATCTCTAATTATTTCTGTAGCTCTCATCTTAGACCGCCTAGTTGACGAATACGCTCAAGTTCATCCATTTCAGAACTTTCTGCATATTTGTTGGCTTTCATATAATCACGAGCAGTGTCTAGATAATCCATAGCCTTGGTAATCTTAGCCTGAACCCACTCAGGTAGATTTTCGTCTGCTTGGATTATGCTGTAAAGCTCTTTGGCAGCGTCGTTGACTGTACGCAGTTGATCTTTGGCCATATCGCCTTCACGATCAAACTCACCAACGTTATAGCTTGCCTTGGGGTCTTCGGGACCGTGATCTTCAGGTACAGACTCGCTGCCCTGCTTGTGCATAAAAGAAACAATGTCTTCGTAGTCTGCCATAGTCACAGGGCGATCCTGTGACATTCTTGCTGCAATTTCTGCAACATCGTGTAGATCTGCATCATCCTTTACATCTTCTCGGGCTAGTTCAAGTAAGCGGAGAAAAGTAGGAACATCTAGTTTGATAATATCCATATTTTGATCCTCGTTGAGTATTTATGTAATACCCCCACGAGGATCAAAAGGATTACGGACGCTGGCTGATTATCTTGTCTGCAAGACCATATTCAACGGCTTCTTCTGCACTTAAAAAAGTGTCAAACTTCATAGTTTCAAACAATTCTTCGTAGGTCTTACCCTTGGTATTGTGCTTGACATACAGTTCAGTAAGACGCTGATTTATACGCTGACTTTCTTCAAAAGCCCGTTTGGCATCTTCGAACTGTAGTTCTTGTACGTGAACTGAGCCGCGTGTGCCTGGAGTACCCGAGCTAACACGATGAATCATTGTACGACTTTCGGGTAAAACAAAACGTTTACCTTTGGTTCCAGCCTGTGCAAGAAAACTGCCCATAGAGCAGGCCTGACCCATAACATAGGTAGCAACATCGCATTTAATAAACTGCATTGTGTCATAGATTGCCAGGCCCGAAGTAACGCCGCCGCCCGGACTGTTAATAAACACACTGATATCTTTGTGAGGATCTTCACTTTCTAGAAACAGCATTTGGGCTACAATGGAATTAGCCATAGAATCTTCTACAACACCGTTCAACATAACAATACGTTCTTTGAGCAGTCGGCTGTAGATATCGTAGGCACGTTCGCCCTTGCTTGTGGATTCAACCACCATTGGAATCAGATTCATAAACATCCTTTGAAGTTAAGTTCTACTAATAGTAACAGATCCAAAACAGATCTGCAACCTCTTGACTCGAATAGCCAAAGACTGTACAATTGTCTTGTTAAATACTATTTTAATTGGAGTTTCAACGTGTCGGACTGTTTGGTTTTGAACGCAGACGGCAATCCTATCAGCCTGTTGCCGCTGTCAACAATTTCCTGGGAAGAAGCTATTAAGTATATGGTCTTAGAAAAGGCCGATGTACTGGAATGGCACGAGGATTGGATTGTTCATTCTGCTCGCTGGGAGACTGCTGTACCTGCAGTCGTGATGCTTCGCGAGTATATGAAACCAAAAACATCCATCAGACTCAGCAAACGCAATATTTTTATGCGTGATCGTTGGACCTGCCAATACTGCGAAAAAGAACTGCACGAACAAGACTGTACTCTAGATCACGTGCATCCAATTTCCAAAGGCGGTAAGACTACCTGGGAAAACTCTGTGACTGCCTGTAAGCCCTGCAACTATGCCAAGGCTGATCGGGTGGGTATGCGTCCAAAAAAGATGCCTCACAAGCCCAGTTACTTTGAGTTAATTGATCGCCGACGTTCTCGCCCATTCCATCTACGTCATCGTAGTTGGGGAGATTATTTGGGCCTTAATTGTTGACACAGACTCCTAGCGATGCTATAATACAAGTTATAGTAACTGCTAGGAGCCCGTGTGCGTACTCAACCTCAAACCATTATCCAGCGTCTAGAAGCTGACAACAGTCGTCTAGCCAAAGAAGCTATTCTTGCTGAGGCTATGAAAGAAGGCCTCAATGAGTTTTTTGAAGGGGTCAAGATGGCCCTGGATAAGTTATATACTTTTGGCATCAAGCAGGTACCTGTCAAAGAAGAAGCAGGTGGCCAGGGTCTAACCTGGATTAACTTTCTAGAGTTGGCACACAGCCTTCATACCCGTCAACTCACTGGTACTGCGGCTCGAGATGCTGTTAATCTTGCTATGGGTGTGGCCACACAGGAACAGTGGAACGATTGGTTCCGGCGCATTCTTATCAAGGATCTGCGCTGTGGTGTTTCAGAAAAAACTGTGAACACCGTGGCCAAACGTGAAAAGTTTCCAGATTACGCTGTGCCTGTGTTTGAATGTATGCTGGCACACGATGGTGCCAATCACGAAGCTAAGATCACGGGCAAGAAGATTCTACAGCCCAAACTAGACGGGGTACGTGTACTGACCATTGTGGATCTAGAACAGAACACTGTCACACAGTACAGCCGCAATGGCAAAGAGCTAGTTAACTTCAAGCATATCACTGAGGGTCTGGCTCGCTACAAGGACAGTTTCCTGCGCAGTATGGTCATTGACGGGGAGATTGTATCAAAGAGCTTCCAAGATCTGATGACCCAGGTGCATCGCAAGGACAATGTTGAGGCCACAGACGCACGTCTTATGGTCTTTGATATGATCCCCTTGTTTGAGTTCAAGCAGGGCAAGAGCACAATGGGCCAACGTCGGCGTCACAACTATGTTCTACAGCACAAGGAAGTTTTTGACCAGGTAGGCAGCATCGACATCATCCCCCAGGTAGAAGTAGATTTGGATACCTTTGTGGGTGAAATTGAGTTCAAGGACTACAACAAGAAAATGGTTGAAGAGGGCTACGAAGGCATTATGGTCAAAGACCCTGATGCCAAATATGAGTGCAAGCGATCAGCCCATTGGCTGAAAATCAAGCCCTTTATTGAAGTCAGCCTTACTGTCACAGCCTGGGAAGAGGGCACAGGACGCAACGAGGGTCGTTTGGGTGCATTGATCGTAGAGGGTCTAGATGACGGCAAGTTTATTAAAGTTAATGTTGGTTCGGGCTTTTCCGATGGTCAACGCAGTGAGTTCTGGGCAAGTAAAGATACGCTCATTGGCCAGGTCGTGGAAGTCCGTGCGGATGCAGCAACTAGGAGCCAAGACAGCGAGGATGTTTGGAGTCTGCGCTTCCCCCGGTTTCTCCGCTTCCGGGGCTTTTCTCGAGGTGAAAAACTCTAATATGGAAAAAACTGCAATCAAAGATATTGTCTATGGCGGCTTGGAAGAGCTGATTGGCAATCCTGAATACTTTTATAGATCCTCTGCGGGTCTGGGCTACAGCCATTTCACAGATCAGGGTCGGGAGGCTCTCTGTGAATTTATGAATCTCGTGGCACACAAGATCTACGACGCTGAAAACGCTGATCTTGATCGTAGGGCTCGAGAGCAGGTAATTGATCAACTGAAAAAGTAAAAAAATCGTGCAGATATTGAAATTTCTACAGTGGCAGTGGCAGCGTTGGGAACTGTGGCAGCGTGTCTACATCATTAGCTTTTTGGTCTTTGCTCTGAACTTTGTCACGGACGATCCCTGGCGTACCTGGATTATGATATCAGTGATCTCAGTTTGGCTGAGCTTTGCTCTCAAGTGGTTGATCTGGGACCGGGTTCGTGACAGCTGGCAGACCTACCAAAAAGAACGTCTAGAACTGTTTGAACGTATACGGGATTCAGATCGTTAGAGCCAGTGGCTTATGGCCTGCTGTGTGCTGAGACTCAGAGCAGAGGTATAGATCGTACCAGGGTCTTGATCAAAGATCCACTCAGCACCCGGGTATTCAGCTGTGAGCCAACCAAACGCAGGTATGTGACGTCCACGCTCAAATTCCATTTCCAGCTGATTGGGTGCCCAGGCTGATGCTCCTAGACAGAATCTATAATGGTAGGGTTCATAGCTGTCACGCAGTAGAGGCACTGCTGAGCTACCCATAGTTAGACAGAGATCGTCTGTGACCGTCACAGTGTCCTCTGTACGCCACTCTGGAGAGTGCAGAACAAACACCCACTGACGGAATACTGGACCTCCTACAAAAAGGTTGCCCTCGGGACTCCATCCTGGGTCTACACTGTTGATGCTCTGGGCTATAGTGTGCTCTGTGGGCTTGTTCAGTATCAGGCCCTGTGTGCCCTGAGGCCCGTGTTCCAGGACCAAGATCACACTCTGATGGAATATGGGTTCTTTGAGACTAGGATGAGCTATCAGTAGAGTACCCGGAGCCACTGATTCGAACGCAGACACGATTTAACTCCAATCTGGAAGGGGGCCTCCGTATTTTTTGCCCTTGATCTTTTTGCCACGGACTTTGATACGATCTGACCCTACTTTGTGACTCTTACCACCCTCTCTGGATCTGTAGCCCTGACTTTTACAGCTGGCCAATTGGCTGGCCCCCAGGGCTGAATCTGGTTTACCCGAAGTGCAGAGCGCACGGCTAGCGGGTTCTTCTCTTACCGTGACTGCTTCTAAGATTTCTTGTATGCGCATACTGATATTTATTAGGCCAACTGTGCCACTACGTAAACCGCGGAGACCAACAGGGTTTTCAATTCTATGTCAGAGCATTCACGATCCAGCTGATCCTGACGTGCTAGATCTCTGCAGAGTTCTTGATATTCATCGGGGCTGATCTCTCCTCGATTCACTGCTTCTGTGAGCTGTAGAACCTGCTGTGCTCGAGCTGAGATCGCAGGGTCAGGCTGAGCAGCCAACCATTGTAGCTGTTCGATCATTTAGAATCTCCTTAGTATGGCCTGTGCGGCACGTTGACTCTGTAGCTGTAGGTTCTGTACCTTGAGTCTACAGTAGGTCTGTGACCCTTCGCCCTGAGTTTCTGTACGAACTCTAAATTCTTCCAGGGTCTCTGACAGAGGTCGTAGAGCACGACGTACATCTGCCTGTCTAGGTCCCTTGCTTTCTGAGTAGAGATCAAACCAACGTAGATCTGATCTCAGAGCCTGTATCTGTGGCAGATGTGGTTGATCGCAGCGGAACTGTTCAGCTCGCAGTCTAAAGTCCGTGATGCGAGCACTTTGATTGTCATCCCAAAAACTGGGTATGATTTCCTGTACACTGGCACAGCCTGTGAGCAGAGCCACTGTGGCCACCATTAATAATCTTTTAATCATATAAGATATTTAACCATTATCGAGATTTTATCAGTTCTAGCTGACTGGTCAGCTCTGCAGAGCTATATACCCAACAACCAAGGAAATCCTATGTATCTAGACAAATCTGTCACTGATCCGCTGAACCCAGAAATGACCGTGGATATCAGCCACGACTTTATAGGCAAGTATGAGCGAGCCTTTGAGCCTGAATGGTGCAGACAGGCCATAGAATATTTTGAGCGTATGAACGATCTAGGCTTTGGACGCAGCCGTCAGGAAGTGGAAAAAGGAGTGCCCGCACACCTCAAAGACACACTGATGTACAACACCACAAGATCCGTGAGTCACGGTGTCAACGACATTGGCCTCATTGGTGTGCCTGCTATACAGGATCTGTTTCTAGCTCGTGCTTGGAGCTGCTACTATATCTATCAACAGCGTTACTCAGCACTACAGACTCCTCTGAGCCCCCAGGGCATCTACGAGCTGAAAATACAGCGCACTAACATTGGCGGGGGTTTTCACACCTGGCACTGGGAGCAGGAAGGCCGCACCAACTGCTCAAGATTGATGAATGTACAGCTATTTCTCAATACTGTGGAACGGGGTGGAGAAACTGAGTTCCTTTATCTCAACAAAGTAGAACCCGCCCATGAAGGCACGCTGTTGATCTACCCGGGTAATTACACTCATACTCACAGAGGAAACCCACCCAGATCTAACGTCAAATACCTGATCAACTGCTGGATTGAGTTCTAACAGGCCCCCAAATAGCCCCCTAAGGGGCTCGCCAAAAGCAACTTTTTACTCCACATAGTCCAGAGCAGGTAATCTAGTCAATTCGGGCCAGGCTAGAACGAACAGGCTCTGATAATCCTCGTGTATCCAAAAGTCTATGGCGTCATTTCTGATGTTCATAAAGCCCCTGTGCCGCTGTACAAAGGCCCAGATCAGTTCTTCATCATAGTCCACGGCCCAGGCCTGCAGACGAAAACAACAGAGATATTTGATAGAATCATTGGTGTCAGACATTTATAATAGACTCAAAAACACTGCTTCTCGCTCTGAACAGTCAATCATAACTATGTAGCGATCTAGGTGATCACTGTCATCTAACAGCACAGAGAATATACGCAGTAGACCAGAACTCTGACACGCCTGCGCACGATCCAGCTGATCAAAGGTCCAAAGGAACGTGTAGTACATTCTATATTTAAATATAAAAAACAGGAGGTAGCTATGCTGTCAGCTAAAGAATTGGCCAGTTTAATAGTCATAGTATCAGTGAGTCTATGGCTGCTTTGGCTATCCTTGAGAAAAGAACAGTGATTTATCTAGTGGCTATATTGATAGTGATCTGCGCAATTTGGCTGCGGGCTCTTTAGGAGATTTCAATGAATTTAGAACAGGCAAGATCTGCAGGTATACTGCCCACTATACCCTACGACGAATCTACAGATACAGAACGATTTTTGATTACTAGAGAATTAGATTTAGAACAACAGATTGATCAACTGTACAAGACTATACACAAGATGTCAGAAGAAGAACGTAAACTACAAGAAGAATTAAAGAAAGTCCGTGCTAGCACTATGTTTAAGTTCAGTGAGTTTATGCTAAAACACAATGTTTGGGTTTATCCTTGGGCCAAACTTATAGTGGGTTTCATAGCAGGCATACTAGTGGGTAAAGTAGTTCTCTAAGTAAAGGCCCCGCTGCAAGCTCGCACAGGTGTGCGTGTGTAGCGTGTATATAGCGTATATACAAAATGATCCGTAGTGGGAAATAGTGTAGAGAACTGTGGGCGGAGAGTGAAAAATAGGGTGGGAGTATTTTTATTAAGCCTCATAAACCATTTGATTTTGAATCGTTTGGCCCCATCTTTGCACTACCATAATCGGTGATTTTGACTCAAATTCCACCATTTCTCCCACCGTGAAACTCCACCTTTTGAATCAAAAAAAGGATTTTTTTGACTCGTTTTCAACCATTTTGCTCAGTTCCTCTAAGGCCCCGCTGCTGTAAATACACACACTATGCGTGAAACAGTCACTCTCTACACTGACTCTGGGAACTATGTTCCTGTGTACACTGTATATGACATCTACGATCAGATCATAGTAAAGACCACTAGTAGACAGACCGCACTGCACTATTTTGAATTGGCTCAACGGTTACAGACTGTGAGTCGTGTTTGGCAGTGGGATCGCTACAGGGACTCTAAGGGACATAAGCACACGCACAGATAGGCCCCGCTGCTAGATTGTATAGTCAAAGTTGACAGCTAGAACTTTTTCTAGTATAGTATATACACTATGCGAACACTACTAGCTCTGATCATTGCAGTCGCAGTCACAGGCTGTGCTACTAGAGATTATCGAGATCGGCCCTGGGATCCCCCCAGTGGTCGTCAGCTTTTTGAACAGATCCCAAATTGGGACGGGGAAGCTCAGCGAGTCTGCGGTCGAATTACCACTCGCTGCTAGAGGCCCCGCTGCTAGCCGTTAATTAACTTCGATGCTAAAGAAACGTAGACTCGTACAGAGTAGAGGAAATCTAGATATGACCTTGCCAGATGAACGCTATCGTGCTGTGGTACAGACCCGGAGATTCTTATTGGATCTCTGTAATAGCCAGCACACGCCCAGAGTCCCAAAATTGATCCGTGAAACTGCACGAGCTATGCTGCGTCACTATCCTTCAGACTGGGATATGCAGCGAGCTGCTGCTAGTTGCCCTGAAGTGTTCGCGGAACGTATGGAGGATCTGCACAGGTTTGTACTTCGAGGTTCTGAGCGGTCTCAGACTCTGGAAGCCACCATGCCCTTGTCAGAGCTTGACAAACTCGACGACGGCAGTGTATAATTGTTCTACACTAGCGTAACAGCAGCAAACAGCACAGCGTCATAAAGGAGCAGCTAAAGAATTCAAGCCCGGGTGGTGAAATAGGTAGACACAAGGGACTTAAAATCCCTCGCGAATTAAGTAGCGTACCGGTTCGATTCCGGTCCCGGGCACCAAATTTAAATATTCCTGGCTATAGTTCAAGGGATAGAACAAGGGTCTTCTAAACCCTAAATCCAGGTTCGAGTCCTGGTAGCCGGGCCAGATCAAGGGCCTCTAGCTCATGTTGGTTAGAGCAGCGGACTCATAATCCGTTGGTGCGGAGTTCGACTCTCCGGGGGCCCACCAGTTAACCCCTGCCGTGTGGCGGTTGAGACCCTATACTAAAGTACAAGTACGTACCAGGTGTAGGGTTTCCCGCTTTTGCTGCTGCCGGGTCAGAGAAACCCAGAAACCCAGTCAACTATAGGGTTTCTGTGGCTTTTGGGCCACAGCTGACAGTGCCTAGCTCCGTGTCCAAAATGCCACAGTTTGGATCTGACTTTTTGGTTGACGGTTTGGCGCAAAGAAGGTATACTATGCATATGTTGAAGGAGCAGGCAATGAGAGCGAAACGTTCAGACCGCAATCACATCATCTACGAACTGCGTGTTGCAGGCGGGAACTACATTGGCGTCACTGCTAAGACTGAGACCACTATACTGAAGTCAGTTCGTGCGCGAGCTGCCAAGCACTTCTATCGTGCCAAAACTGAGACTAAGAACTGGCTGCTCTGTGCCGCACTGCGTGAGCTTGCTAGCAAGGACGACATTGAGATCATCGTACACGAGATCGTTCGCGGCAAAGCAGATGCACACCGTCGTGAAGTAGAAATCCGACGTGCTGTTAAGCCCACACTGAATACTGATGTTAGAGGAGATTGATATGCCTAAGACCGTAAAGCCCTGCTTGGAGTGGACCGTAGAAGTATACAAGATCGACAGACGCTGCAAAACAGGCATCAAACTAGAGTCCAAACAAGACTACGTAGGCAAGACCTATGCGGATCTAGATCGTCTGTACCCACAGCGCCCGGGTTATATCGTGAAGATCGTTGAAACCTGGGTGACTCGCAGGAACCTGATGGGCGGCCAGGAGTTCCGGGAGCGTTACGATACGCCCTACTTCTGCAGCCCCAGCTCTGAAACCTACTGGTCAATGTAGTTGACAGGGCTGCTGTTTGAACATATACTAGAGTCATTGCAACGTTAAGGAGCGACTATGCGTTACTGGGATGAGCTGCTGCGCGAACAGCGTGGCGATCTGGAAGTTATTGTAGACAAGAGCTGGGAAGATTGCTCAATCCGCGATCTCTTTGACGATAGCTGCTACGATATCAAGAAGATGGAGGAGCAGGTCAATTCAGGCGAGCTGGATTGGTTTATGCTCAGGGCTAGGGTGTTCGTAGAAGGGCTAGAAGTGGGTTCCAGCATCGTAGGCGGCTTTATGTACGAGGATGCACGTGAAACGCTCAAGGACGGCACTGCTGAGGACTTGATCTATCAAGCTATAGAAGAAGCCAAGCCACAGTTCTACAGACTGAGCAAGACTTTTGCTGCGCTCAGTGAGCAGGTTGACAGGGCAGAGATTTGAGCATACAATAGAGTCATTGTAACACAAAGGAGCGAAACTATGCAGATCACATTCACAGTCAAAGACAAACTGATCAAGGCAGCTATCAACGAGATCTTGGACAACGAGATCTACGGCAACTACGATTCAGCCACAATTAAGATGGCCAAGCTGCCTAAGATCAGTGTTAAGGTCGATGAGATCTTTGCCAACGAGAAGTTCCAAGCGGGCCTGATTAAGCATCTGTCCAAAGCGGCTGAGACTATGATGGAAGACTCGATCTACGACGAGCTTGGCTATGAAATGGACATAGAACTGCCCGGACTAGCCGAAATGATCAAACAGTGCGACCGTGTATATGAGCAGGCACGTGAGCAAGAGGAGATCAACCGTGAAGCAGAAGAAGTCAAGCGCATGGTAAAGACCCTGGAGAAGGCAGGGTTTAAGATCGTCAAGGCTTGACAAAGCTGCTTTTTGGCAGTATAATAGAGTCATAGTTAAGGAGCGACTATGCAAACGAAAACAAAACAAACTTCAGCAGCACCCTGCGCATGGTGGGCAGCGCAGGACGCTCGTATGCGCAGCATTGCCAACAAGAGCCAATGGCCCCAGGCAGTGCATCTCACAGTGGACAAGATGAAAGTGGCCCTGGGAGAGCTTTATGCGGGCAAGATCTACGAAGCATATAACAAGAAGCGAGTGTCTATTAAGATCGATCGACCCGTGGTCAAAGATCGACAGTGGCTCCGGCTACTGGAAGCTGAGTGGGCTCTCAAGGGAGTAACCAAAACAGTAACGCCTCAGGGCATTCTTTATAGGGTAGCATAATGGAAACCGTAACGCTGCATTCCGAAGATTTCAAAACTGTGCATAACACGCTCTGCGAGCTGCGTTCTGTGCAGGAGCGACTCACTGGTGTGATCAGCAACGACTTAGCAGATCGACTGCACCGTGTGGTCAAAGGCTTTGAGCAAGGGCTGGCTAATGCCTACGAGCAGGACCGCTCTGCGTTTGATCGCAAGATGGATCACTATGACGAAGTTCGTCAGGCGCAGGGGTTTAAGACTGTTTGGAGCATCTACGAGATCGAAGAGCTAGGGCAGCCCCATCCGTTTGAAGGCGCCCTGCAGGTAGTCTACAAGGACCATTGGGGTGACCAGCCTGTGGTAGAAGAGATCAACGGCCCTCGTTGGGTGGACCTCTATGCTGCTGCGGACGCTGCTATCCGTCGAAGCGGTGACGATCATCACATCTTCATTGAAGCGTTTAGGCCTGTGGCAGATCAGCCACACCAGCTGCGGTTGACAACTGGCAGCTGAACTGCTATACTAGAGTCATTGTTAACACAAAGGAGCGACAAATGGGAACACGTTCACTGACTTTTGTCTACGAAGAGTACAAGGACGGCGCTGAGCCTATCCTCTGCCTGTATCGACAGTACGACGGCTACCCCGAAGGACACGGTGCTGAGCTTGCTGAGTTTATGAGCGGCTTCACTATCGTCAACGGCCTGGGTGCCAAAACTGAACGTAAGATTGCCAACGGTGCGGGCTGCTTTGCTGCGCAATTGGTTGCACATTTCAAAACTGATCCCGGACAGTTCTACATTCACGCTCCTATCCTAGGACGTGATGACGGACAGGACTACGAGTATCACATTTTCCGAAACAATGTTGTGGTCAAGAACTACAACGGCAACGAGATTTTTAACGGTAGTTGGGACAACTTTGCTGACTTTTGTTCTTCTAAGGAGATTGCATAATGACCCGCGTAAGTATGAGTGATCTGGCCTATGATATTGAGCAGCTCTACATTGAAGGGCTGAACCCGGCGCAGATTGCTCAGGAGCTAGAGTGCCCCAAGAGCCTGGTGTTGGACTGGATGCGTGAGCAGGGTATCGAATCCAAACCCTTTGACAAGTGGAGCAAAAAGGCCCAGCGTCGTTTGATTGACGACCTTGTGGCAGAATAACAACAGAGCGTACTAGGGGTTGACAGGCCCCTAGTTTTAGTGCATAATAGAGTCATTGTTAAACAACACGGAGCGAAAGAAATGGCTACACTAGTTGAAATCCAAGAAGGTTCCTACGGTGCTCGTAAGAACTTTATCTATCCCGGCATTCGTCTGCAGATGGTCAAGGACTTTGACGGAGAGGCTATCACTTGCCTTGCAGGTGATGAGATCGAAAATGGTCGTAACCCTAACAAGCGAATCCGCGTAAAGGTAGCGGGCATTAATAGCTACCGCGTAGTGTCGCATTTTGATGAATCCGAAACTGTGGGAGAAAAGAGCTTGGTTCAACTTAAGACTGCCGATTCGGCTGTAGCGCATATGAGTGACGAAGAGCTCATTGAGAAGACTCGTGCTCGTTTCCAAATCCTTACGGATATGACCAAGGCTGTTAAGGCCGGTGATGTACGTGCTATGATTGTTTCGGGCCCTCCGGGTGTGGGCAAGAGCTTTGGTGTTGAAGAAGTACTTACCAAAGATGACCTGTTCGACATTATGGGTCAGCGCAAGCCCAAGTACGAGATCGTCAAAGGTGCTATGAGTGCCATTGGACTCTACGCTAAACTCTATCAGCTCTCTGAAGAGAAGAACGTGGTTGTGTTCGACGACTGCGATAGCGTACTTTTGGACGACCTTGCTCTGAACATTTTGAAGGCCGCTTTGGACAGTTCCAAGAAGCGTACTATCTCGTGGAACACTGACAGCCGACTGCTCCGTAGCGAAGGTATCCCCGATCGCTTCGAGTTCAAAGGTGGTGCTATCTTTATCACGAACATCAAGTTCGAGAACGTGCGTTCCAAGAAACTGCAAGACCACCTTGCCGCTCTTGAAAGCCGTTGCCACTACATTGATCTGCAGATGGATACAGATCGTGAGAAGGTCTTGCGCATCAAGCAGATCGTTCAGGACGGTATGTTGGATGCACACGAGCTTTCGGACATTGCCAAAGACGAAGTAGTCAGTTTCGTTGAGCGTAACCGTAACAAACTGCGCGAGCTGAGCCTGCGTACGGTGCTCAAGGTTGCTGATCTGCGCAAGAGCTTTCCCACTAACTGGGAAGCAATGGCAGAGGTTACTGTTATGAAGCGGGGTGCTTAATGGTTGACCAACCGATTCGAGAGTGCCAATGGATCGGTCCCGAGCAGGACCCCCTCCGGGACTATCCAATTCACTACTGCGGCCGGGAAGTGTTTCCGGGCCGTAGTTACTGCCCAGATCACGTTTGGAAGGTCTACCAAAAAGGTTCAGGGCTTGGGACTCGCCGTAAGATCAAGGAAATTGAAAAGGAATTGGCCCAAATTAAAGAGATTGAAGCAATTGGCGATTCTGAGGATTGACCAGCGCCTATAAAAAGTGTAATATAATATCACGCTGTTAGTAAACAGCCTTAATTCAAACTTAAAGGAAACACAAATGAGAACTATTTCTAAAGACAGCAAGACTTTCAAACTTTTCAATGCACTCCGCAATGGAGACAAGCTGACTGCCGCTCAAGCAGAGAAGCGTTTCGGCATCAAGAACATCGCTGCCGAAGCTAGCCGTATCCGTCAACACGGTTACGCTGTTTATGCCAACAGCCGCACTGCCGGTAATGGTGTTACCGTTACTGAGTACGAGTTGGGCAAGCCCAGCCGTGAAATCGTTGCTCTGGGCTATATGGCTCGCAACCTGGGCCTCACTGTTTAATCTGTCGCTCGACAGAAAAGTCCTAGGATTCGCTCCCCTAGGCACCGCCTGAACCGATTCGCTCCCGGGGTAAGGCACTGGGCACTCCGATTCGCTCCCGGTAGTGCCCTTTCTCTTTTGTGGCACAAATACAACACCCCGGCACTTCACCCCTGCGGTTGACGGATTGGACCCGAGGCTATATAATAGAGAAACTAAGACAAACGGAGCGAAGAATGCAATTCACAGCAGATCACGTTTGGGCCCTGGCAGTCATTGCTGATCGCATCAACGGTGGCTACTCAAAAGAGGGCGAAGGTCATTTCGACGAACACCAACAGAAGTATATCCAAACCAAAGAACCCAACAAGGTTATGGTCAAGCGGTGGCTCCGTGAGGGCGGCGTGGAGCCCACAGAGCAGGATCTTGAACAGGGCCGTGCTGTTCGTCACTACTTCAACGGATTCCTGCTCAAGGAACTGTCAGGCAAGATCAACGACTTTGAGCGTCAGGCCCTGAAGATTGCACAGATGGATGAGTTCACGGGCCGTAATATGCTAGAGTTCGCGATCATCAGCTGCCTGCCTAACACCATGCGCAACGATCAAAGCCGCAATGATGTGGCCCGTGCCGTTCGCGAAAGTACTCAGCTCACAGGAGCTATAGGGGAGCTGGTGCAGGGTGAGTTTGAGATCGTGAAGTGCCACTACTCACAGATGTATAACAAGTACAGGGTCACGGCTAAACTGGTTGACAGTTTCGTGGACTTCTGGTATAATACTAACTTGGAGCAAGGGACTAGGATCAAGCTCAAGGCAAAGATCAAAACCGTCCGTGGCGACAATACAACGCAGTTGAACTATGTGAAGCGAGTCAGTTGACAGCATAGGCAACAGGTTGTATAATTTAGAAACTGAGACAGCAATTTTTAACTGGAGTTCACAATGGCTAAAGCACAAGACGCTTCCATCCGCACCGTTGGTCCCAAGGGTGCTAAGAAAGCAATTCGTAAGGCGATTCAAAAGCGTCGCCCGGTATTCCTGTGGGGTCCCCCTGGTATTGGTAAGAGTGACATCGTCAAGCAGATCGGCGAAGATGCTAGTCGCGAAGTGATCGATGTGCGCCTTGCACTTTGGGAACCCACTGACATCAAGGGTATCCCCTATTACAATGCAGATCAAGGCAAGATGGTTTGGGCTCCGCCGGCGGAGTTACCTACGGACCCAGAGTCCACCGCCCTTATCTTCCTGGATGAGCTGAACTCTGCTCCTCCGGCGGTACAGGCCGCTGCCTACCAATTGATTCTGAACCGCCGTGTTGGCACCTACATCCTGCCCAAGGGTGTGGATGTTGTGGCCGCTGGCAACCGCGAAGGTGACCGTGGTGTTACCTATCGTATGCCTGCTCCGCTGGCTAACCGCTTCCTGCACTTGGAGATGAAGGTCGACTTCGACGACTTCCAAGAGTGGGCTGTGATGAACAATGTTCATCCGGAGGTTGTTGGTTATGTAGGCTTTGCCAAGCAGGACCTCTACGACTTCGATCCTAAGAGTTCCTCTAAGGCGTTTGCCACTCCGCGTTCTTGGGTGTTCGTCAGCGATCTGCTTCAGGACGATGACACGGATGAAGGTACGCTGACTGATCTGATCAGTGGTGCTGTCGGTGATGGCCTGGCTGTGAAGTTTATGGCTCACCGTAAGATTGCAGGTCGCTTGCCCAAGGCAGAAGACATTCTCGACGGCAAGGTCAAGGAGCTCAACATCAAGGAAGTGTCTGCGATGTATTCTTTGACTGTGAGCCTGTGCTATGAGCTCAAGGATCGTGCAGAGAAGAAGGCTAAGAACTGGGACGGTATGGCAGATAACTTCTTCCGCTATATGATGGATAACTTCCCAACTGAGCTTGTGGTTATGGGTGCTAAGACTGCACTGACCAACTACAACCTTCCGCTGGATGCTACGAAGATGAAGAACTTCGACGAGTTCCACAAGCGGTTCGGCAAGTATGTCTTGAGTGCTATGGAGAATTGAACTCCAGGTTCCATAGCAGGGGCGGGCACTTTCTCAGGGTGGCCCGCCCATTTTTATTCGGTTGACAAGAGTGCCGGCTGGTGCTATACTAGATACATACTGAAATACAAGGAGCAAAAGCAATGGCTATCGATCGTCAAATTGAAGAGAAGTTGACCACCGCTCGTGTAGGTCTGCTACTCAAGGCGCCCTTCTTCGGCAATATGGCTACCCGTATGCGTCTTATCGATGCCAGCGACTGGTGTCCCACAGCCGCTACAGACGGACGCAATTTCTTCTACAATATCGACTTCGTTAAGAAGCTCACTGTCAAGAAACTAGAGTTCCTCTTTGCACACGAGATCCTCCACTGCGTATTTGATCACTTTGGTCGCGTGGGCTCGCGTGATCGTCAACTGTCTAACATCGCGCAGGACTTTGCAGTAAACCAAATCCTCGTCGACGAGCGCATTGGTGACAAGATCACTGAAGTAAAGATCTGCTACGATGCAAAATATCGTGGTGTGGCCTGGGAAGAGATCTACGATGATCTTTGGGACAAGGCTGAAAAGATCCCTATGGATCAACTGCTGAAGTCGTTAGGTGACCTGCTGGACGAGCATCTCAAAGAAGAAGGTCCCGGCGAAGGTGGTGAGCAAGACGGTAAGGGCAAGGGTCGTCCTAGCATCAGCAAAGAGGATGCACAGAAGATCCGCGATGAGATCAAAGAAGCAATGATCCAGAGTGCCGCGGCCGCAGGTGCTGGCAAGGTGCCCGCAGGTGTCCAGCGTCTGATCAAGGACATCACTGAGCCCAAGATGGATTGGCGCCAACTGGTGCGTCAGGAGATTCAAAGCATTGTTCGCAATGACTATTCCTTTACCCGTCCTAACCGTAAGAGTATGCACAGTGGTGCGGTGCTTCCGGGTATGAAAGAGGCTACCACTATTGATGTGGCCATTGCTATGGATATGAGTGGCTCCATTGGCACAGAGGATGCAACAACCTTCCTCAGCGAGATCAAAGGCATTATGGATCAGTATGAGGACTTCAAGATCAACCTGTGGTGCTTTGACACAGAGATCTACAACCACAGAGAGATCACTCACGACAATAGTCACGACCTAGTTGACTACGAGCCCCAGGGCGGTGGCGGTACGGACTTTGAAGTGAACTTTACCTTTATGCAAGACAATGACATTCGTCCCAAGAAGTTCATTATGTTCACAGACGGCTACCCCTGCGGTACCTGGGGACCCGATGACTTCTGCGATACAATCTTTATTGTCAAAGGTAATACATCCGCAGAAGCACCCTTTGGTCAGACTGTGATCTACGAAAAGGAAACGGCCTGAAGTGCCAGGGGCTGTGGCGTAGATGCCACTAGGCCCCGCTGCTTAGTGCATTGAAATTAGCGGTTGACAGAATGGCGAACCTGTAATATAATATAGAAACAGTAACAGAGAAAGGAGCAGTAAATGGATTTTGTTGAACTCTTTGAGCTAAAGCAATTGGCCTATGCTCTGGTTATCTATTCTGTTTTTGTTGGTTCATTCTGGTTGTTCATTGCCTAAGGAGATTATATGAAACTGCTGTTAGCATTTCTTGCTGGTATGTTTGTAGCCACAGTTGGAGTAACTGGTGTTGCCAGTGCCGTAGATAAGGCTGTGGGTAAAACTCAAGAAGTAATGAAAGAAACTGTAAAATGAATCTTATACATATAGAAAGAATGAGGTCACGCTTGGCATTATGAGCAAGTTGAATCTTTATACACGACCTGTGGTTATTTTCGATCCCAATAACAAACTGCATAGGCAGTATTTTACAAACTTCATGATATCAGGGTCTTGGAGTAATTGTCCTGTTCGTTTTGCCGTAGAAGAAGATCACGGCAATCTCATTGGACATATCCAACGCAAACTTCTGATCTGGTACAGCGATCAAGAAAGAAAAGGCCGATTGAATGTGGCTAAACTGCCACGTGGCAAGAAGCATCTTGGCTTGACGGGAACGGGCTTTGAGATTACACTAGAGTCATAGTAAGCAACAAGGAGCGAGCGATGGGTTTTCGTAACCTGGGTAGGACCGAAGATGTGATGCAGGGCTACGGTCCTCGCAAGGGTTTAGAAGGTCCCTTCAACTTCGTAGGTCGAGTTCTCTACTATGATCCCAAGGAGGGCAGATACTGGGATCCGCGCACGGACTTCTATCTGGAGCACGACGAGTTCCAAGAGCTGAACCTGCGCTTTATGCGATTCCTTGGCGCCCTGTAGGGTCTTTCAAACCGGTTGACGGGCCGAGCTAAAGGCCCTACAATAGACATATCGTAAACGAAAGGAGTGACTCGTGAACTTCCCCGAAAACTTCACCGCAGACGATATTATGGAGTTCGAGTTCGAGCTCAACCGTTGGATTGATATCCAGCGTGGCGAAGGGCAGTTCTGGACAGTGAATGCAGAGCTTGCAGAGCTGGCCTCTGAAGTGGAAGCAGAGACCGCAGTTGACAGGGCTCTGGAATCCGTAGTATAATTTGGACTTAACGACAAAGGAGCGAAAGATGATCACAGCAACCCCCGAGCAGATTCCCCAAATCGTAGCAGAGGCTCAGAGTGCCGCTTACGAAGCCGCCAACAAGTTCTTCCAGGAGCGTCTGGGCGGACGTGACCAATACGCCTGCGGCTTTGCCTGGGTCAACATCTACGGCGTCAAAGGTAACACCCGGTTGGGCAAGGCCTTGAGTGCCGCAGGTGTCCGTAAGGCCTACAGTGGCGGTCTGCAGATGTGGAACCCCAGCAAGTTTGGTTGCCAGAATGTGGACACCCTGGAAGCAGGTGCTGAGGCGGCTGCTCAGGTGTTCAAGAAGTACGGGTTTGAGGCCTACGCAGGATCGAGGTTGGATTAACCCGGGGCCCGAAAGGGCCTTTTATTTTGGTTGACGGTTTGGACGGAGGGTGCTATACTATAGTCATAGTGAAAGGAGCCGAAGATGTTTGAGATTGTTGACGCAATTAAAGAGATGAAGCAGGCAGGTCTGAGCAATGGTGAAATTGCCCTAGAATTCTTTGCCGCTTTGCTGATCTTCGTAGTGCCTATTATGATGATGTTCCTGTGATGGAAGCCCTAAAAGAAATTACCGTTTGGCAGGGATGCGAACGTCAACCAAACCACGTCTACTTGATGGACGGAAACAAGGCCTTGGCCTACATCAAGTTCGGAGAAGGCGAGCCGTTCTACTTCAAGAATGGCCTTACCCTGGACAAGAGGGGACGCAAGTTCGAAGTAGTCAAACCCAACCCATTCAAGGAAACGAGGAAATCAAATGCAATCGCAGTCAGTGGTTCTAAAGGACAAGTCTACTATGTCGACCCAGAAGCAAAAACCTGTACCTGTGCAGGGTTCCAGTTCAGAGGACAGTGCCGTCATTTGGCAGAAAATAGTTGACAGATTGGCCAAAGGACTGTAAAATACTATTATGCAGATACAAGGACTCACCGAACGGCAGGTTAAAATTGCCGATATGCTTTGGATGATGGACAGTAAAGATCAGGTCCATAAGTTTATCCAAAGCCTTCCGCCGGAGATCAAACAGGATGCTCAATTGGTCCTACAGATGATGATCCTCGGAATTCTGGACGAAGTAACCCATACTGATGAAGCAGCAGAGGTTATTGAAAGGATCAAGAATGCATCGTGAAGAGTTGATCAAGATCTTGGAGAATGGCATCAAGGCCATTAAGAGTGCCGAAACTGATATGAACTTGGCTAGGTGCTTGGATATTATGGGCGGAATCTGTAAACACGAAAGCCTTAAGATTCAAGAAGCCCTGACACGCAAGATCGACGATCAACTGAGCAGGAACTATCAGGATCTGCAGAACCAAAAATTGGTTGACATCTTGAAAGATTGAGCGTATAATACACATATACTGAAAAGGAGCGAAACTATGCCGAATTGGTGCAACAACTTTGTTCAAATTAGTCACGAAGATCCTGATAAGATCAAGGTCCTTGCTGATGCCTTCAACGAAGGTCGGTTCTGTGATGCTGTGATTCCTGTGCCCAAAGAGCTCAAGGATACTGTTGCAGGACACTTGGGCGAAGAGTATGCCCAAGAACTGAATCAGTTCAAGATGGAACTGAATCTCAAGTATTTTGGCGCCAAAGACTGGTATGACTTCTGTGTCAGCCGTTGGGGCACCAAGTGGGATTTTGGCGGTGATGGTTATACTGCTGAAGTCTCTGAAGATGGGAAGCATATGTCTATTGGATTTGACAGTGCCTGGTCCCCTCCTATGGGAATCTATGAAGAGTTGGTCGAGCAGGGCTACAATGTAGATGCAATGTATTACGAGCCAGGTATGGCTTTCTGCGGACGCTTTGTAGATGGCTACGATAATTATTTTGAAATCAGTGAAATGTCCAGCAAAGAAGTTGCAGACACCATTGATTGTGATGTTGATGAACAGTTTAACATCTCTGAAAGTATTGCTGAGTGGGAAGCCGAAAACGAAGAAGATCTCACCAAGTGGGTTCGTGAGGGTTCCGAAAAACGCAATCTGGAAACCCTATGAGGGTTGTCAAGCTCACTAGGAACTACAACGGTCATGGATACTTCACACACCGTGTTGAGTTCTACGGTGGGAATCGAGAGACTCGACTGCGCCAATGGATCCGAATCCGTAATTGGCTCTGGGCACAGTTTGGTCCTTCTGCAGAGCAGGGGCTGGCTCGAGCTATGTTCTTTGATGGAGTTCAACCACAGTGGGCCTGGGACTCGGAGAAGAGTGCCATATATCTTAAAGATGAAGCATTTACAATGTTTCAATTGAAGAAGGAGTTTTGGGAAGATGCCGAGAACCTATAAATTTTCATTCACAGTTGAATGTGCTGGCGAAGGTGAACCCGATCTAGCCAGGGTGGAGGAGATGATTGATTTGAATATGCAGGATCTGGTCTTTGACGACGAGTTCATCGCCGCTTTGGACGAGAAAGAGAGTGTCACCATTCAAGTTGAGCCTATTTTTGGACAACAGAACGGTTGACGAAGAGGTAGTTTGATTATAAACTGAATTGTAGCTTAGAAATGGTTCGAAGCTATTACACTTAGACACACTGAAAGGAAACTTTTAAAATGGCAACTGATAAACTGTTCACTGTCGCTGGTTCTTCTACTCAAGACGGCAAGACCAAGGTGCGCTTCGCAAACGATGTGATGCGAATCAAGATCCTGGCCAAGAACGGCCATAGTAATATTAACCTTATTGAACTGCCGCAGGCCCTGAACAAGGTCGATGCAGTTCGATATATGCAGAGCCAGAATTTTGGTGATGGCGATTTGGATATCCAGGCCGCTATGGCACACGTACTCAAGAAGTACAAGGCTTCTGAACCTGTTGCGACGAAGATCGCAGAGGGTGCCGAAGTTACCGCTTGATCCGATTCGCTCCCGGTAGAGTGGTAAACGAAGTTCGAGGGGGTCTTAGGGCCCCCTCTTTTTATTAAGGGGTAAACCTATGAAAGCAGCACTGTTCGTTCTATTGATTATCTTCCTGGTATTGCTGGGACCCATCCTAGTTATCTGGGCACTAAATACACTGTTCCCTGTGCTGGCCATCCCCTACACCATTTGGACTTGGTTTGCTGTGGTCATCCTGGGCAGTCTCTTCAAAACCACTATCAAGGTTGCCAAGTAATGGAAACGATCCTGACTTATACGATTCTGTTCGGACTGGGGTTCTACCTAGGCTGGAAGGTCAATGACATCTTCATTAGAATGACATTCTCTAAGATGCTCAAGGACGCAGGTGTTGACAGCAAGGACCTAGATAAGTTCGTTGAATACTGGCGCCCTAAAATGGAAGGTGAAGAGACCCAAGAACTGCCCTATGTTGAGATTCGCTTGGAGCAGCACAACGAAACCTTCTACGCCTATCGCAAAGATACAGAAGAGTTCCTAGGTCAGGGTCGCGACAAAGAAGAACTGATCAACACCATCAAAGCTCGTTTCAAGAATGGACGCTTCATCCTACACAAGGATGACGGTGGGGAACTGTTGCAGAACACCAACAGTTAAAGACCCTACAACCTCTAGGGTTGTTAGGCATTTTGGTTGACAGATTGGGCTCCTTGTGTAATAATACAGACATTGCACAACAAAGGAGCGCAAATGTTTACAAACTGCATAGCATACGCAAAGTTAGTTTATAACAAAAAAATTAACGCTTACAAAGTGCAAATTGCATTTAATGTGCATAAAAAAATTGTAGGTGCTGCCGTTAAGCATAAGTTCCCTGTACAAGCAAAATGCAACTATGTTAGTGGGGACTTACTTGCAGAACAACTACAGTGTGAACTAGAGCGTACACTAGAAACTGCCAAGAGACATTTACGCACAAACAATATTATAATTGTAGAGTAAACAAAATGATTACAGAATACAAGATCAAACGCTGTGCCTACCTAAATACCCTTAGTCTGGAAGAAGCCTTTGAGCGCAATGGCTACAAGGACACAAAGTTCCTGCAGAACAAGTTCCTTGGTATCACCAACGGCGGACAGTTCTGCTATGAGGTTATGTATTTTGAACCTGAAGAAAACGAGAATGCCTACACCAAGGTCTTTATTGATTTGAATCACAACGACCAACCTGTGGGAGAATGGTAATGCGATCTAGGTTCTGAGGTTGCTAAAACAGCAACTAAAATAATGATGTTGTACACTATGCAACTGACAATAATTTGTACTATTAATTTTGGTTGACATACTGTGTATAGTGTGCTACTATACACACACTGCAATAACGCAGTAACACATAGGAGCGAAACTATGCAAACAACTAAACAACAGCTATTTGCTAAACTAGCAGAAGTGCAAGACCTGCTGCAAAACACTACCTGCGACAGCGAAACTTTTGCAGACAACTTGCAGGCAGACATGGGCTGGGCAGCTGAACTAGACATTGCGCTGCGTACACTTACAGACAATATAGATTATTACGTGGATTAAATTGGTTGACAATGTATGCGTACTGAGTTATAATGTACGCATACATTAACAAAGCAGGAGCGAAATATGGAACACGGAACTTGCCCAGTTTGCAACGGTAGCGGCCGAGTGCCTGCCGGTGACAACAAATACAAACACATCACCGCAGGCTATGACAAGGACACAGATACTTTTGCCTGCAACAACTGTGGTGGACAGACCATGTACGGTCGACCCACTGGTAAGGTTCCCCTGCGAGCAGATGGCACGCCCTGCAGGCACGAATACACCTCCCGAACTGTGGGCCGTTGCCTGACAGAATACACCTGCAAGCATTGTGGTTCCTCCTACCAAATCGACAGTGGGGATTGACAGCTCAGAGTGATCCTGCTATACTAGAGTCATAGTAAACAAAAGGAGCGAGCAATGACCATTGGCAAGTATGTAGAGAGCAAGAACCGTTGGCGGGCCCTGTTTGACAAGCCGGAACTTGATCTCAGCAATCCTCGTGATCGGCAAGAGATCGCCGCTATGATTGATGCAGAACTCAGCCCTGAGAACCTCACCTGCGACGGTGAGCTCAGCCCTGCAGATGTTCGTAGGCGCTACAATCACTTGGTATCCGTGGCACGTGATCTCCATAAGCTGGATCCTCGTGTGGTGTTCCAAGAGCTAGTTATTTGAGGCCACTGACCCCGTTGCTAGAGGGGTTGACAGTTTGGACAGGTAGTGTTATACTGTAGGTACAGTGAACAACAAGGAGCGTGAAATGCCTAAATCAGCACAGCAAAAATGGAATGAGTATCTCGACGAGTCGCGTGAGACTATGAATGCAATCAACCAGCTCACAGACCGTACCAACGAGCTCTACGAAGGCTATGCCTTTGCCGCAGGCTTTCTGGGAATGACCCTGTCGGATGCGATCGCTCTGTTGCCCAAGGCCCGTCGAGCAGAGTTCCGTGATCGGCTGCTGCGCAAGGCTGAGTTGGCCAAGCAGGAATATCTGTTGAAAGTCATCAAGGAGACTGCCTAATGTTTACGTTCAGCCATCGTCAAAGCCGTCCAGTGACCACGGAGCTCCTGGACCTGGCAGAGCAGGGAGTCATTGATTGGGAATCGTTAACCCGTGACGCCCTGGGTTGGATGAGCGAAGCAGAGGTCGCTGAGTTTGCCCGGCGCTGCGACTATATTCGCGAGGAGGATGAAGAGGATGCCTAGAGCCAAATATACTCTATGCCGCGCTGCTATCATCGACGAGTACTATGAAGTGGAAGCAGATTCGGAACAGGAAGCTCTGGAAATAGCCTACAATGGAGATCTAGGAGATCCTGTACGCACAGAGTTCCTAGATTGGCGGGACGGTGATTATCAGGTCTGGGGTGAAGAAATCATCGAACCCCTGTATAGAATGGTAAAGGACTACGAATGCGATACTACATCGTAAGTTGGGATAATCAGGGCGTTGAGTTCTTTAAAGAGATCACCGAGGATCATCCTGATAATTGGGCCAAACAACATCTATTTGACAGCATCAAGGCCAGCAAGAAGGTTGAGAAAGCAATGAGCTTCAATCTCACTGCACTCAAGATGCGGGCTATGGCCAACAGTCAGCGGCACTATGAGATCTATGTGTTTACCTCCGAGGATGATATCGGAGAGGCCGACATTAAGAGCTGGTTTGATAGCGATCCGCAGAGCTTTGCTAATTGGGTTCGAAAGAATCACAGCTACAAGGTCTACGATAACAGGCGCACGGAAAAACCCGTGATTGTCTAGGGTTATTCCTCATTTTGGTTGACGGGATGATCATTGTACGCTATACTAGAGTCATAGTAAGGAGCGAATGATGATGTTGACTGTGTTGAAATGGGTGGGAACAGGGTTTACCATACTGGGAGCCCTGCTGACAAGTCTAGGAGGGTTTGACCCTTACAATGTCTGGGCTTTTAACATTGGAGCAGTGAGCTGGTTGATCGCTGCTGTAAAGATGCGGGACACTGCTCTGATCACTGTCAACGCTGTGCTGTTGACCATCTACGTGATCGGTGCTATACTGCGGTTAATGTAATAACTTTTGGAGCAGATAAAATGACCTACGAATTTCTTGAAATGGACACTGTGAGCTATCGTGGCGAAGTCTACAGCCGAGCACACGGTTCACCCTTTGATCGTGGCTCAGCTGACAGCTACTACGGTCGCGGTGAGCAGCCGCACTGGTATCCCAACGGCACTGGCAACAGCCCCCGGGTTGAAAGCTCTGAGATGTCCTTGAAAGAACTGCGTGCCTACTTTGCAGGCTACCAGTGGAACGAGCAGTATGGCGACAAGAAGGATTGGCGGTAATGCAGGCTGAGCAGGCATTGATCCGGCTCAGCGCCTTGGCCGCTGACTTCAAGATGGGCATTGTAGACGATGCTCACGTCAGGGATCTGCTGGCGGCCATTGTGGATTCTATGGCCGTTGATCACAAGGATCAGCTGTTGAAGAAAGCCCTGGCCCAATGGGGCATTGATGAGGTTGACAGCCCCTGACTTTGGCCATATACTAGAGTCATAGTTAAACACAAGGAGCGAACGATGGCCAAGCTGCTGATCCAAACTCAAGTACACGAGAACTACGGTGATGCCTACAAGCCCTACTGGAAGGCCAAGGGCGGCAACGACTACGTGGTCAAGAACTTCCGTGACTTTGGCCGGATCACTGAGGTTGTAATGGCTCTGCGAGCACAGATCGAAAACGACAGCGCCTACAGCCGAGAGTACATCATTGGCTGGGAAGTGGTTGCAGACGACTACCTCACTGAGTTCGAGCGTAGCCAGTTGGACTACGAAGGCGAGATCCGCTACCCTGCACAGGAGTTGGCCTGGTAATTTTTGGTTGACAGGGATCAGGTTCCCTGTTATACTTTGTTCATAGCGTAAACAACTAGGAGCTGAAGATGACTAAATCCGCAATCGTCCGTGAAATGATCGCCCAGGCCAAAGCCCAGGGCTTGACCGCTGAAGACATCGTCACTGCTGTGATGTCAGATATGGGTTTTGCTCGGCAGCTGGCCCGTGCCTACGTTAACAATAACTGGACTAAGGTCGCAGAGCCCGTGGGCATAATCAAGCCCGCAAAGGGTCCGAGTATGACCAAGGATGCTGTGCGCAAGCGTGAAGCTCGTGCTCGGGCTAAGGCAGCTCGTGAGTTGGCTGCTGCTCAGACTGCTGGCGCAGAGTTTGATCCCAGCACAGCAGAACCTGCTCTGATGTGATTCTGTTGACAGGGCCTCAGGGCTCTGTTATACTCTAGATACAGTAACTAACTAGGAGCCCCTAATGAACATCCAGCAAGTGAACTCTGCGATTATGTTTGGGTCTTGGACGGACACTGAACTGAAGTCTATGATTGATGCTGTTAAGTTTGCCCGCACAGGACTACAGCGAACAGTAAAGCGTACACTGCAACTGGGCGACACAGTGATGTTTACCAGCACAAAGACTGGCGGTACGGTTCAAGGCACTGTGGAGAAGATCGCAGTCAAGTTCGTGACTGTGAGGACCGCTCAGGGACTGTGGCGTGTGCCGGCCAATATGCTCTCAAAGGTCTGAGGCGGTGGGGTCAGCCTCAGGAGGGGCTAGGGGTGGGGGGCTGACCAGTATAAACTACGTGTTGCGTTTTTACAACACTAGGGGTAGCAAATCACCACCACGATTTGATAAGTACTCCACCCAAATTTTTTGCGCAGCTAGATTTTTGGACTGTAGACCCTTTTCTAGCAGCCACAAAAAAGCCCCGACGGATCAGGGCTACTCTGCGTTCTCAACGCCTGTTATTCATTCATCAGTGATCTGCTGCTACATCAAGGAGGATTTTCCCCGTGCAGTGCTTGGATCATTCGGAGCTCCCAAAGATTGTGCATCTTACGCCTCCTTTACAGCGATCTATATGTCGCTTGGGTATTTAGTGTCAAATAAATATCTATATGCCCAATAAGCTCTATTATCCCCAGATTGTAGAATCCCTAGATTCACAAGAAATCCCATTCTCGGACGGTGACGTCACTCTAGACTCAGTGTCTAATATCACTACACAGCGTCCAGTTTTGGGCATAGCACACTCATCAGGTCGTCTCACTGTAGAAGGCAGTCAAAGTCTAGTGTTCCGTAAATTTTCAATCCCACCGGGACTGCCAGTACAGGGTCTAGAACTAGAGCTCACTGTGGATAGACTGGCTCGCATACAGGATCGAGTTATACAGCTATGGTATCAGGGTTCAGCACAGGGTCAAAATCGTGCGGATCTTTCTGCGGCCAACTTCACAGTCTATGGGGGCGCAGAGGATCTTTGGACTGCCAGTGGCATTGACTTTAGCAGTGACTCATTTGGTGTTGTCATTGATCTACAGCCACATACACAGAATCCCAGCAGTAATTTAATCCACTTTCGCAGTCTTGCCCTGCGTGGCTACCGTTAACAGAGAAGAGAACTATCAAACCACATAAGCCCACTAAACACTATACTAGATTCTTTGCCTATCTACCTAGGCGTGTGACTTCAGGACAGTTGATATGGCTAGCTCCCTATTGGATCACTGCTGATCGCAATGGGCAGGGCATCATACTCAACCGTGACGAATATCTAAGGGAAACACAATATGTGGAGCACTGATTTACCCACTGTCTACAATCTAGATGCTATACGTGCATTTCTAGCTCAGAACTTTTGGGCACGTTATCAGATTGAAGAATCTGACTTGAAATTTACTGTGCGCTTCAACGATTGGATCGTGCAGGATCGTTTTGTCTTTGCTCTGACACAGCAAAACTTATTTGATTAACTGCTCTGATAACTGTTGAAAAATCTGCTTTTAAAACCGCTGGCGCTTCGCGCTCAGAGGACTCTGGGCTCCGGGACCTAGCTGGTTAAATACTCTGACCAAACCATCAAAGGTAAGCGAAACTATGGCAAAAATACAGGAACAACTAGTGGTAATAAAATTCAGTAAAATACTGCGTGATTCAGACAGTAGTGGCTCGCAGTTGGCATCTAAAGAACTCTTGGACAGTCTAGAGCAGGTCGCACAGGAATTGGCAGGCTCTGGAGTAATTGTAGAAGTGGAGGTGGATCGTGACTGAACAGGAATTAACTGATTTATTAGCCAGTGATATGGTAGATGTGGCCATCAATGGCCGAATTGTTTCGGTGACTCTGCATCCTCAGCTCTGCAGGGTGGATCTACGTCCTCAGACCTTTATTGGCTCTGTGTCAGCGTGGAGCAGCACAGACGGCCAGTGGATTTCTCTGGATCCCCTTAAAGTAGTAGCTGTGAAACCGCACCAATTAAACTTTAGTCAGAGTCTGAACCTGACCTGATTCTAGGCTCAGTTCTTGATCTTCTAGATTCTTGACGTGCTGCGTGAGCTGATCTATCAGCCCCTGCGATCTCAGTGTCTTAAAGGCAATATTCTCCGCACTCCACTCCCCGGTTTTAGCCAAACCCTCTTTGCGCATCTTAGTAATTCTAGCTTTTGTAGCGTCTGCTTTAGTTCTGTTTGAGTCATTGAGTGCTCCCTGTATTTCGCGAGTAAAATATCTCAGCCTTTGGCTGACACTGACATCATCTATGGTGGGTTTGGTCTTTCGTGGTCGCTCTATCCACTGATTTTTCAGCACAGAATACACGCCTGAACTGTGGTGCGGATCTTCTGAGCCCTGTACATAGACTTCCACAGGTAGGCCACGAATTAGAACATCGTGCTGCTGGTTCCACAGGCCCTTTTTGGCATCGTAGAGCTCGCGTTCTGCTGCCGACGGCACTCCCGGTACCATTAGGTGTAGATCTAGATCACTGGACTGAGTATAGGCATAGGCTGCGTTTGAGCCCGTGACTGTGATGTCTATCACTGCTATGTCTAGGCCTATGAAGTCTTGAAAGTTTTTGGCGATCTTCAGCAGAGCTAGGCGCACTTCTGGACGTAGCTCTTGATCTTTGAAGATCTTTGGATTCAGTCGGCTGTGTATGGTTACGTAACGACTTTCGTTGATAATTTCTGAGATCTGCATAGTTGGAAAATACTTAGAAGTATTTAGCTCCAACGTTTTGAATATTCCTGCTCCAGGTCAAGGTCAAAGAACTCTGCGACCAAGGTCACTGTGCTGTGACCCTGACTGTCTCTGCGGTCTTCTAGAATCAGCTGCACACGGTGTAGAGGCTGCTGAAAGAACCACTGATATTGATCTTCTTCAAGGTGCTGTTCAATGATGTCCCACTTGAGCCTGTATTCTTCCCCGGGACTCTGGGGCCAACTACACAGCGAATGACGCTTAGAAAGCATCATCATCTCCGGGTAGGTTGTTCAGCAACTGTCGAAGTTTACTGCTGTCTGTGGCTGCTCTGACACGGCCAAGATTGATGCCCACTGTGGGATCTGTGCGAATTTCTCCAGTTTCAGGATCAGTGGTCACTGTGCTGGTTCTGGATTTGATCTGATTCACAATGCTCTGAGTCTTGGCAGAACCCTGATCTTCCTGCTGATCTTCTGGCAGATCTGTGATCCTCAGTGTGTCAATGTTGAACTCTAGATCCAGCTTTTGCCCCACACCCGAGCTTGAACGTGTCTTCATTAGCTGTAGCTGATAGCGGCCACGTTCACGCATTGCCCTGCTGGTAAAGATACCAAACACATTGTCTGCGGTCTGAATCTTACTAAGTCCGCCTGAAATGTGGCTGTGATCAAATTCCACTTCTTCCACAGCACCACGATTTAACTGCGCAGCCGTGACACAGACACACTGCTTTTCCATAGCTAGATTACGCAGTTCTTCTGACACAAACTTGTCTTTGATAAACAGGTTTTCTGCGGAGATCTTCTTGCCGTTGGGCATCAGTAGATCCATATAGTCTACCAGCAGAACATCTACTCGCTGACCAATTTTAATTTCAAACTCCTTGATGTAGGCTCTGAGATCGTTAGTGGTCTTGCCCGAGGGCATATACTTGACCTGAAACTTGCCCGAGCGTTTGCCGATCATCTTGACCTTCATTTCCACGTCATCAAGATTCTTAAAAATGTCTCTGGTGGTAATACCTGTGGTCATAGAGTCTACTCGCATACTGACCAAAGCTTCGGACAGTTCCAGTGTGACATAGACCACGTTCAATCCTGCCAGAGCAAAGTTCACACCTAGATTGGCCAGAAACAGACTCTTGCCCGCACCCGATCCACCTGCAAAGATATTGAGTTCTCCTCTGTTGAAGCCGCCAAACAGTTTCTTGTCCATAATGCTCCAACCTGTGGTGACCTGGCCGTTTTTGTCTTTGAGACCCATCAGTCGACCTCTGGGATCTGCCCAGTAGTCTGTGCCCATATCACGAGCAAGTCCAATCTGCACAGCTTCTTTGACTAGGTTTTCCACAGCACCGTATTCATTCTTTTCCAACAGTTCTGCTGAACTGATGATCGCACGTTCAATGGCCTTGTGACGTGTGAAACTTTCAAACTCATCCATCAGCCATTCTAGATGCCCTTCTTTGAGTTCTCCAGGATTGACTAGGTTAGTCTTGCACTCAGCATTGACCATATTGAAGTCAGGCATCACAGAATATTGGTCTGCATAGTCTTTGATAAATCGAGCCGCATCCTGTAGCTTGCGATCAAACAGCGTGTGATCAAAGATCCCCTGGCAACGAACAAATGTTTCTGCGTCAGCCAGCATCAGTTCCAAATATAATTTCTGTACATCGTAGTCGTAGTTTTTACTGGTCATTAAAATTCATCCTTGGTCGTAAAATGCCATATTTTTGAATCAGATCAAAAATACCAAAAAAATCGTTGTTTGCGACATTGCTATGACGGTTTTTTACGTCATTAACTGCGCAGTTTTTCTTTTTCTTCTTAATAGGTTAATCCTTATAGGTCCTGCTACACTTGACTTAATAGCATCAACAGTGACAAAAAGAGAGCCATATTTTATCACAGCCTCAGCCACATCCTTGACTGCCAAGTCCCAGTTTGGAAATGCCACTGCCCAATCTAGTTCCAAAGCACGGTCGATGATCTTTTCGCCTGCGGCATCTTGATCGGGGATCACAATAACTGTCTTGCCTAGACTGTTAATTAGTCTGGCCTGCTGATCTGAAATATCGTTATGGAGTAAGGCCACTCCGTTGACAGCCAGAGCATCAAACGGTCCTTCTACTACAAATAGATACTGCTGTTGTTCAGTGACAGCATCTATGTTAAAAACAAAGTTAGGATGCTGATCAGATAGATACTTGGGCTTGCCTTCAGTTACACGACGACCAGTCCATCCCACTGTCTGTCCTTGAAAAGTAAAAGGGATAATAACACGATTGTTATAGCCTTCTACGGGTGTCCAATAAAATCTACCATTTACTGGATCAAATCCTCGGTCTACTAGGTACTGTACTACCTGTGCCAGTTGATGTTCTTGCTCTTGCTCTAGGTCTTGATCTAACCATTCGGCAATTTCTAAAGAACCTTCGGGCAGTTCTTTTGTGGCAAATTTTGTAGGCTGAGGTTGATTTGCCTGTTGTTCCGCCGACGCTTCAGTACGCATTGCTTCAAAGATCATTTTGTTTATTTCGTCGTCGGGCGCACCTAACCACTTCATTAGATCTTTGAGTTTTTTACTGATTGGTCTACCAGGCTTCCAACTGGCAGTAAAACCGCAGTTGAAACAGTTATAGACAAACCCTTCGTTGTATTTTATACCACCGCGCTGCCTAGTGTCTCTGTTTTCTCCGCGATGATGACAACAGGGAGCATTGAAACTGCTCCATCCACTGGGCGTTCTTTTAATTTTTGCTGGTAGATTTTTTTGAAATATTTCAACTACAGTTGTCATACGTACAGTTTAATATCTGTACATAACATTGTCAAGATTTCCAGAGGTTTTACTGATTTCTTTTACTCGTAAACGGCTCCAAACACCGGTTACATTTTTATAGCTTAAAGGTTTGTTATTCAAATTTATCTGTTCTAAAGTTACCCAGGTATCTCCGGCTGAGTCATCCAATGTACCTTCTATTGCAATTGATCCAATATAGTTGGTTGAATAAAAGGCAAAGGTATGCAGTCCAGAATTTGAGTTAAACTGTGGTTTAGCGTCAAATTCGTCAGTTACCTTTAGGCCACTTACATCTCTTAAAGGACTCTGTTCAGAAGGTAAAGGTTCTCCATAGGCGTGATCTATAACATCTATAACACCAATGGCTCCGTATTGACTGTCTCCGTAGAGAGGTCTTTTACCTCCCTGTGCATCCTGTATAAAAAGACTATAATGATAGTGACCGGCAGCAATGTCTTCCATCTCGGCCTGTGTGAGAGTTACTGTCGCACGACCTTTGGCAGCATCGTAGGTAGTGCAGTCTTTTTGAATCACTAATTCTTTCGATTCAACCCCGACCATATTAAATACAACCGTTAAGTTTGTTATGGGTAGTGGCTTTTCGTCTCCGTTTTTAACTTGGAAATCTAAACGATTGTCAACACCACGATAAACTTTAAGATTACGTTGATACACTTTTCGATACCTCTCGTTAGTCCAGGTGCCAAGAGATGTAAAAACATCAATTTTATTGGAATATAAATAAATTGGATTTAATTGCATGACCAAGGCCCTTTAAGGGTATTTATCGAATGAGAATAAGCGACAATTTACAGCAAAATTTCCCCTTTATAACTGTGCTTAGTTACGTGGACAGCGAATACGTAGGCATCATTATCAATCAAGATTCTCAGGTTACAAGTATCTACGATTATAGTTCATTAAAAAGCGAGGAAGAAAAACAGAAGTTTTTAGAACTAGGAGAAATTTGGTGGTGGGAAAGCAACAGGCAAATTCCTATTAATATTTTTCTTTTAAAGGAAATGCAGATCTTTCGTTACATTATTAAAAATCTATCAACGAAAGATGTAAAGATATTATTTGGTCCTACAACCAGTCTCAACGATATTATAGTCAAACGTGTAAAACGTAGATCTATAACGCTAATTAGAAAACCTAGAGATTAACTAAATTCGTAGCTGATCTTTTCACAGATTAAATTCATCTGTACAGTCACAGCCATAGCATAGGCCACGGCGTGGGCTTTCTTAAAATAGTATTCGTGACTGTGTTTGGGTTTTTCCCAAATTTCCAATTCAACAGTATTCCAATCTTTGCCTATTAGATGTCGTTTGGCCGGTCGTATCATAGCCAGCACCGCTGCCAACTGTTCTACAGTTTTTGGTTTCATTTGACGAAGTATGCTCCCGTGACCGTTTACGTGAAAGAGTAAGTTAACAAATTCGTCTTGTTCTAAAAGGTCCCAAAGAGGTTCTCTGTTCATTAACTCAATAAGGTGAGCCTCGTCTCTAATGTCTTTGTAAAGACTGACATTAAGAAAGTCTATCTTAAAATATCCAAGATCTTCTGCTTCGTTATAGGGAACTGCGCAGAGATTAGACTTTGCGTCAACGGGTACAGAATGAAAATAAACACCTGTATTATGAGGAACCAGTCGTTGGTCTTCTACACGGCTTGCTCTCAGATGTTCAAACAATGCCAAGGCTTTGGTTCTATCAGCAAAATCAATATCAATATCAGGCATTACTGTACCCTAGTAGTTTCAAATAATAGCAAAGGCAATGTTTCTGCTAAAAATTCAGCGTATTCTTCTCTATCTTCATCATCGGAAAAACCTGTGAACTTGACAACAACAGATTTTTCATTTTCATCAATAAAAACTTCTATGTCGATATCATCTGATGAAAGAAATTCTTCGTTTGACGCTAGTTCTTCTTGTTCCTCAACAACTTCTTCTACGACTTCTTCAACTTTTTTCTTTCTTGTCATTATTGCACCTTTGCTTCTTTTAATACTTCTTTAACTAGCTCAACGTCTGCGGGATAATCTTTAAATCTTTTAGTCCAAAATGGTAAATCTAATACAGGAGTAATTATTTCTAATTGCTCATCGTTGAAATTCTTAAGCATTTTCTTTCCGGCAGGTGAATTCAACAGAATCCACGGACTAATTAATCCATCTTTTATGTGTTTTACGGCTCTATTAGAATTTACATAGAGAAAATAATGTTCCCAGGCTGCTTTGTTTTCTCCCCCCCAATCCATCATTGTTTTGATACTGCGTTGAATAGCTCCGTCGGCTGGTTCATTTCTTAACAACTCAATTAGATACTGATCATAGAGCTCATCTCGGCACCAATGATCTAATTTTACATTACTCTTAATTACCCAATCTATAAATCTCTCAGGATAAACGGGATTGGCATTTACTAAAAAAGAACCAAACTTTACAAATGCGTTATAGTAAGGACTGACTACAAAATCATCAAATGTTTTCTTTGTTTTTGACTTCTGTGCAATTTCATAGAATTTTTGATAGGCCATTAATCCTGCTACAACGTGCTTCTCATTCTTGCTCATATGTCTACGTTTTGTTTCGCAGACGTGAACAGCCAAAGTTTTTTCTTTGACAAAAGATTTTCCGCAGTACCCGCAGGTATACTCAGAAATATTCTTTAATTTGCTTGTCATCCCATCCATGATCTTTGGCTAATTGTTTAAGTTCTTTATCGGACATTAAAGAACTTAAAACTTCGATATCACTGAATTTATGATTTGGAAAAACAGTCTGTAGAAATTTTTGTTTTTTATTTCCGCCGCCTGCTTTTCTATCTAACTTGATCCATTCGTGGAAAAAAGATTTACCGCTTTCGTGACTACACATACAGAGCAATAACCAAAGAAGTTTTGGCTCGTGTTGGAGGTCATTCCAGTTTTTGTTAAAATACTCATTTACTGCAAGTACAAAATGTTCTTGGACTTCTCGATTAGAAGTCTTGGCATTACTAATGTATCGATTGAGAATAAAGAATTCTTTTTTAAGAGCCTTTCTTTGTTCGTCGTCTATCAGATCCCAAAGTTCTTTGACATTTTGATCTACAGCAGTTAATACCTCTTTAAGAGGAAGTTTCTCACTCATTTTCTTTTTTACTCAGTTGATAGAT
>JACCEC010038199.1_pt1 | contig 36110 bp, 41 predicted proteins | sample 7450121 | NCBI WGS metagenome assembly JACCEC01 (sample SAMN15323455, study PRJNA562643) | freshwater metagenome | isolation source: river surface water | place: USA:Blue River Watershed | collected 2017-08-18 | reverse complement strand
TGATAGTCAATACCTATGCTCTGGATTTTAGCCTCAGCGGTCAGGTGGCGGGTATGACTGCCACTTCAGGCGGCCAGAATTCCAGGAAAATAGGGCATTGATTTTTTTAAGTTGGTCTTATAGATTAGTACTTGGAACTAAATATCCATTTTTTAGAAAGACTCTTTTCATGAATAAAACCATATCCGTTAAAACTGTGATCGCCTTGGCTTTTGTGGCTTTATCCCTAGCAGGTTGCTCCACCCTTCAGTCGGCGTACGACTCTACCGTCGATACCGTATCGGGATGGATGAAATCAGACGAAAAGAAATAGAAGGGACATCGTCGGCGTACCCACAATCACCCATTGTGGGTAATGAATTACTTGGTAAGCGTGATCAACTGATACACCCCACCAAAAAAGCTTTTTCGGGAGGTTTCTATTAAGCCGTGATGCTTAGGGAGCCAGTGGGCAATACCTTTATTAAATAAATCCTTCGCGAAGGGTTCGAGCACCATTAGCACCGGTTTCCACAGATACCGAAACGGATTGAACCATCCGGGGTTCGAGTAGTCCACTAGGATTAACTGGCCACCGGGTTTGAGCACCCTCAGGGCCTCTTGTAAGGTCTGCTGTCGCACATCGGCCGGCTGTTCATGCAACAGAAAAAAGAGCAGTACCTGATCGAAGGCCTGATCGGTAAAGGTTAACTGCGCGGAATTCATGCAGTGCAGTCGAATCCGATCGCTCGGTGCGAGTTTAGCGCTCAAGTTACCCAACTGAACCGGCAAGACATCGATCACATCCAGGGTGGCCGAAGGCCCCATGCTCTGAACCATTCGGGGCGTGATGTCACCGTAAGCGCAGGCCACTTGCAAGGTCTTGCCCGTTAATGGCGACCCCATAGCGCTTAATGCTGCATCCCGCAAACGGTTGTAGTTGCCCCAGAGAATCAGGTTGACTAGCCACTGGCGCTCAAAAAATCGCACGGCCTTGGGATGCACATAGGCCCACCAATAATGCAATTTCAGATAGTCAGGAACAGGGAGTCCGGATTGCGATGTCGTGGGGAGCATGTTCGGATTCGGCTTTCGATAGTTGGTCATAGTGCAAGGCCCTGCCTGGCGCCTTTGTCAGCACAACCCAAACGATAAAGGATTTTTTGCACTGCGGGATCGTAAAATCGCAAGGAATCGCGTAATACTTTAGCGTCTCGCACAAGAAATGCGGTTTGCGACTTAAGGGAGAGCTTATGTCAGCAGCAACGTTATCCGTGGTGCAACCCATACCGGCATCCGCAGTGTTTGGTTTGCTCGGTAAAGGGTGGGCCGAAATGCGCGCCACCCAATTCAAGGGCTGCGTCTATGGGCTGATTTTTGTGGTCATGGGCTATGCCATACAAGGGGTCTACCAGCATCTTTGGCAGATGACGATGGGGTTAACCGCGGGATTTTTTTTGCTGGGCCCATTCCTATGCTGTGGAATCTACGATATCTCTCGGCAAAAGGACCGGGGATATGTGCCCAATGTGTCGGCAAGCACCATGAGCTGGGAGCGCAACTGGAAATCGATCGCATTTTTCGCAGCCATTCTGACGTTTTTCATGATTGTCTGGGCTCGGGTTTCGGTGGTGCTGTTTGCACTCTTTGGGGCCCACAACTATCCCGATCTAAAAGACATGATCGTGAAGATCGTCTCTTTTGAGAACGTGGAATTTCTGGTGGCCTGGTGCGGAGTGGGGTTCGTATTCGCCAGCCTGGTGTTTGCCGTTTCGGTGATTTCCATGCCCATGCTGCTCGATCGAGGCTGCGACACCATGGAGGCCATTGGTACAAGCGCAAAAGCGCTGTGGTCTAACCCAGGCCTGATGTTCGCCTGGGCCCTGTCAATTGCAGTGATGGTCGGCGTAAGCCTGGTGTTTTTCTTACCGCTTCTGGTGATCACCGCCACCTTGGTGGGGCACAGCAGCTGGGTGCTTTACCGGACATTGGTTCCGGCGCGTTAGCGCTCGAGCACGTTGATCCGTTTTTCAAGCCGGTTCAGGGCATCGCCGAACTGGCGCAATAGTTGCTGGTGCTGCTCGGCATCGGTGCGGCTCACGACGATATTGGACTCATGAACGGCGTAATCTGCCACTTGTTTTGCAAAGATACCGGCGGGAGACTGGTTCCAGAATCGCTCCCATGGGGATACACGATCTTTCATCAGCTTGACGAGCGGGCCGAGCTTCTCGGCCACAATCGCATCCCCCTCGATCCGCAATCCCTTGGACAGGTCGGTTTGAATCGTGATGGTGATATCGGGCGATTTGGGTACCGATGAAAGCCCCGAGGTGCTCGCCGCCGAGTACTTGGTTTGCACCCCCACTTCCTTTAACAAGCCATCGGCCTCGATCTCCCAATCCACACTGCCGCCGATCGGGAACACAATGCGCAATCGTTTGCCCGCCAGGCCCTTCAGGGCCTGGTGCAGGGGCTCGTCTTTGGCAATGCCCCAGTTCAGGGCACTGATGATGTTATGAATCATTCAACCTGAGTAATGCCCGCCAGCATCCATCCCATGTCGCCATCTTTCACGCGATGCAGGGTCCAGACTTCATCGAAATCCGCGGCAGCCGCTTCCGCGCTCTCACGGATCAGACCACTGAAACGAATCTGCACTTCATCGACCGGTTTGCCGTAATCGTCAGTGCTGTCGGACATGCCCAACCACTCGGCATCTAAGTGGACCACCTGGGTGACGTTCGCTGCCCCTTTGCGGCCAGCGATTTGATGAGAGAGCTCACGGGTCATTTCAGGGGTGCAGAACTCGGCCAAGCCATGGATATCGCCCGAATCCCAGATCGTCTGTAATTTAGTGAATTGTTCACGCGCAACTTTGACGAACTGGGCAATTTCCGCATCCGTAATCGAAGACTCCATAGCTGGCGCCGGCGCCACCCCAGCCGAAGCACCGGTGGTGTTCTCAGAAGGTTGAGACGCCGCAGGCCACTGGACATTACTCGGGCGCGCTTCAGCGCCAAGATCATTACCGCCATAGCCGGACTTGGCCATGGCCGGCTGACCGTAGCCACCCGCCTGGGCAGCACGACGTGCCGCCAAAATGCGAAAGAGCGCAAACACGGCCACAACCGCCAGGAGAATCAGCATCAGGCTCATGAGCTCTTCGCCAAAACCTAAGTAAGAGGCCAGCGCCGCAAGACCCAATCCCGCCGCAATTCCGGCCAAAGGACCCATCCAGCTGCTGCGTGCAGGCTGAGCCGCCGCAGGGCTCGCCGCAGCCGGTTTCGCCGCCTGTTGACCCTGGGGGGCCGCCTGGGGCGCAGACTGAGGCTGGGCAGGTTTAGCAGGGATCGCGCCCGGTTTTGCCCCCTGAGAGGGCGCCACACGGCCGATGTTGCCACCGCCGCCCAAACGCTTGGCCTCGGCCTCCAGCATGGGGGTGCCGACTAAAAAACCTGCTGCTGCAATCGCTAACCACTTGGTTTTTTTCACGTTCCTGTCTCCTGAAAATCCGCGCTGTAAAAACTAAATCTTGATGGCCTGATGCAGGGCCACGACACCGGCCGTCATAGTGCTGAAGCGTACGACATCGAACCCGGCATCGCGCAGCATTTGGGCAAGCTCTTCCGGCCCAGGATGCATGCGAATGGATTCGGCCAGATAGCGATAGCTGGCTTCATCATTGGCGATCCGTTTGCCTAGCCATGGCAATACCTTAAATGAATAGAAGTCATAGATTTTCTCTAATGGGGCGGCCACTTTAGAAAACTCTAAGACCATCAATTTGCCACCGGGTTTCAACACGCGATGCATTTGTTTCAAGGCGGCGGCCTTGTCGGTCATGTTGCGAAGCCCAAAGGCGACCGTCACCAGGTCAAATTCACCTTCCGGAAAGGGCAAGTGCTCTGCATCGCAGACCACGGCCTGAGTGGGGTAGCCCGCATCGATCAGGCGATTGCGACCGCGCGCCAACATCTGGTCGTTGATATCGGTCATCAGGACCTTGCCGTGGGGGCCCACCTTCTTGGCAAAGGCCAGCGCCAGATCCCCCGTACCGCTGGCGACATCAAGCACCTTTTGGCCGGCCCGCACATTGGCCTGAGAAATGGTCATGGCCTTCCAGATGCGGTGCAGCCCCCCCGACATGACATCGTTCATGATGTCGTAGCGCGCGGCGACCGAATCGAACACGCGGGCAACCCGCTTTGCCTTCTCCCCAGCGGGGACCTCTTCAAAGCCAAAATGTGTGGTGTCGCTCATGTTTTGATTCTAGTGGCTCCCACAGCCCCCGGAACCACAGCCGGGCTTTCCACAACCCCCGCCACCCTGGGCCATCTCGGCAAAGGCGGGCTCACGCGATGCGCCCGCCTGGGTGAGCCTGGCCAGGTAGTCGGCCCATAACGCATCCTGGTTTTCACCCAACCAATGGATGTAATCCCAGGTAAAAATTCCGGATTCGTGCCCATCACTGAACTTTGGCTTGACCGCATAGTGGCCCACCGGGTCCAAGGACTCGATGATCACGTGTTTCTTACCCACTTGGAGGGTTTCCTGGCCCGGACCATGGCCCATGACTTCGGCCGACGGCGAATAGACCCGCATGAGCTCAAACGGGATACGGTGCTCCACGCCATCGTCGTAGCCGACTTCGAGCACCTTGGATTTCACGTGCACGGTAAGGGAGGAAGGGGTGGCCATGCCGATGTCACCTTTTCGTCATGTTGCTGAAATAAAGTGCTACAGAATTTGCAGTTAGGATGACAGAAATTCAAGCCCAAAACCCTTGGGACTTGTACCGTGATTTAGGCGATCTATCCCATGCAGAGCACCATTTTAGTGGTCGAAGATGAACCCGCGATTGCGGAGCTACTCTCGGTGAACCTGGGTTTTGCAGGTCACAAGGTCATGATCGCAGGTGATGCCGAAGCCGCCATGGCCATGATCGCCACCGAACTGCCCGACCTGGTGCTGCTGGACTGGATGTTGCCGGGCATGACGGGAGTGCGTTTGGCCAAGAAATTGCGGTCCGAAGACCGCACCCGGGACGTGCCCATCATCATGCTCACGGCGCGCACCGACGAGACCGATAAGGTGGAAGGACTAGAGACCGGGGCCGATGACTACATTACCAAGCCCTTTTCACCAAAAGAGCTGATGGCCCGCATCAAGGCCGTGATGCGCCGCAGGGCGCCGCAGTTAACCAATGACACCGTGGCATTAGGGGGCCTGAAACTGGATCCCATCACCCACCGCCTGTGGGGCAAGGTGGCGGCCGATGATATGGCGATCGACCTGGGTCCCACAGAGTTTCGTTTACTGCACTTTTTTATGACCCACCCCGAACGGGTGCACAGCCGAACGCAACTGCTGGATCAGGTCTGGGGTGATCACGTATTTGTCGAGGAGCGCACGGTGGATGTCCACATCCGACGGTTGCGCAAGGCCCTGGAGCCCACCGGTCATGACGCGGTGATTGAGACCGTGCGGGGAAGCGGCTACCGATTTAGCGCCTAAACCCCCTGCCCGCCACGGGTGATAATCCCGGCCATGACCGGATTCTGGATTCGTATCGGGTTTTACTTGACCGGAATTGCCGCCCTGGGGTGGTGCTTCGGCGCCATCGGCGAGCCCCGTGACGGATGGATCGTGGCGGTGCTGCTCTTGGGCACCTGGGTGGTGTATCAGCTGTACTACCTGCAAAAGACCATGGGATGGCTGGAGGACTTTCGGCTGGATAACGTGCCCCACGGATCGGGAGCCTGGGATCTGCTGTATTCCAAGATCTACCGGTTAGCCAAGTCGGGCGAGCATCAACGCCAGCAGCTTGCCGAAACGTTAAAAGATATTCGCAGCGCCACCGAGGCCATGCCCGATGGTGTGGTGACTCTGGATGAAGACAATCAGATCATCTATGCCAACGAGCAGGCCGAGGAACAGCTCGGCATCAGCAACGAAAAGGACATGGGGCGCAATCTGATCAATATCGTGCGCCATCCGGATTTTGTGAGTTACCTAAACGGCAGCGATTGGGAAAAGCCCATTGTGCTGCGCGGGGTGCGGGATCCAGGGCGCGTGCTGCAAGTCCAACTGATTCCCTACGGCACCCGTCAGCGCCTGCTAATGACGCGAGATATCACCCAGTTAGATCGCTTAGAGACCACGCGACGCGATTTTGTGGCCAACGTTTCCCACGAATTAAAAACTCCGCTCACGGTCTTATCCGGATTTCTAGAAACCCTTCGCGAACTGCCCGTGACCGAAGAACAGCGCGATCAATATTTAGGACTGATGCACTCCCAGGCCCATCGCATGCAAAACATTGTGGAAGATCTATTAGTACTCTCGAAGCTGGAGTCCACAACCGCTCCGGCCCAGGACGACAAAGTATCCATGACCGTGATGATGGAGAGGCTGGTCAACGATGCCCGCAGCATGAGCCGTGATCAGCATCGCATCACGGTGTCCATCATGGTCGAGTCTATAGTTCGCGGGGCTGAAGATGAGCTGGCCAGTGCATTTTCCAATCTGGTGAGTAACGCGGTGCGCTATACCCCTGCCAACGGCACGATCACCCTAGAATGGTCGGTCAACCCGGACGGTGGCGGAGTATTTTCAGTGACCGATACCGGCCCCGGCATCGAGTCACAACATTTACCGCGGCTCACCGAGCGGTTTTACCGCGTGGACCGCAGTCGCAGCCGTGAGACAGGAGGAACGGGCTTAGGTCTGGCCATCGTAAAACACGTGGCGACCCGGCATCAGGCCCAGCTCGTGGTGGATAGTGAGGTTGGAAGGGGCAGCTGCTTTTCACTGGTGTTTCCCGCTAAACGGATTCAATCGACCCAGCCGGCCTAACGGGCCGAGCGACAGTGCTAGACCAAGACCCGCTCAATGCCGCCCGCGTTCGCGGCCGAGACATAACGCTGCAGCCACTCGTTGCCCAAAATGTGTCTGGCCAACTCCACCACTATGTAATCGGCATCGACCGCGACATCTTCGGAATATCGGCTTAGCCCCTGCAGGCATGAGGGACAGGAAGTCAGGATCTTGACCGGAGTATCGCGGCCCGATTCATCGCGCAGCTTAGCCGCGCCCTTCTCCATCTCTTCTTCCTTGCGAAAACGCACCTGGGTCGACACATCAGGACGGGTCACGGCCAGGGTGCCGGACTCGCCACAGCAACGATCGTTTTTCTCGATCTTGCCGTTGATCACGCTGTTGATCAGCGTGTTGACCACCTTCAGTGGCTGATGCTGTTTCATGGGACTGTGGCATGGATCGTGATACATGTAACGCACGCCCGTGACATCGTCGATGCGCACGCCTTTTTCCAGCAGGTATTCGTGAATGTCCAGAATGCGGCATCCCGGAAAAATCTTTTCAAATTCATAACCCGATAACTGGTCATAACAGGTGCCACAGGAGACCACCACGGTTTTGATGTCCAGATAGTTCAAGGTGTTGGCCACACGATGAAATAACACCCGGTTATCGGTGATGATCTTTTCGGCCTTATCAAACTGGCCCGCACCGCGCTGGGGGTAACCACAGCACAGGTAACCCGGTGGCAGTACGGTCTGCACACCCACGTGCCAGAGCATGGCCTGCGTGGCCAACCCCACCTGGGAAAACAGACGCTCCGAGCCACACCCGGGGAAATAGAACACGGCCTCGGAGTCGACGCTGGTGGCCACCGGATTGCGAATAATGGGCACGTAGTTGGCATCTTCGATGTCCAGCAAGGCCCGCGCGGTTTTCTTAGGCAGATTGCCCGGCATTTTTTTATTAATGAAGTGAATCACCTGCTCGCGCATCGGCGCCCGGCCCAAGGTGGCGGGCGGCTTGGCGGTCTGGGCCTTGGCAAACTTCTTTAATACATCGTTGGCCAACCGCTGCGCCTTATATCCCCACTCGATCATGCCGGTGCGCAGCAGGTTGATGGTCTGCGGATTGGTGGCATTCAAAAAGAGCATGGAGGCCGCTGCACCGGGATTGAATTTCTTCTTGCCCATCTTGCGCAAGAGATTGCGCATGCTCATGGACACGTTGCCGAAATCAATATCGACCGGACAGGGCGTGACGCACTTGTGGCAAACAGTGCAATGGTCGGCCACATCACTGAACTCGTCCCAGTGCTTAATCGACACACCGCGGCGGGTTTGTTCTTCGTAGAGAAAGGCCTCGATCAGAAGCGAGGTGGCCAGGATCTTATTGCGCGGCGAATAGAGCAGATTGGCCCGAGGAACATGGGTCGCACACACCGGTTTGCATTTCCCACAACGCAGGCAGTTCGCAAAGGAATCGGCGATCGATCCGATATCCGACTGCTGCATGATCAGGCTTTCGGCGCCCATCAGCCCAAAGGATGGCGTGTAGGCGTTCTCCAAATTACCGCCGCGCAGCAGTTTGCCGGCGTTGAAATGCTGTTTGGGATCCACCATGTTCTTGTAGTCTGCAAAGGCCTGGAGCTCTCCGTCAGACAAAAAGTCCATCTTGGTGATGCCAATGCCATGCTCGCCAGAGATCACGCCATCTAGGGATTTCGCAATGTCCATAATGCGGGCCACCGCGCGATGGGCCTCTTGCAGCATGTCGTAGTCATCGGAGTTCACCGGGATGTTGGTGTGGACATTGCCATCGCCCGCATGCATATGCAGGGCGACAAAGACGCGGGAGCGCAACACCGACTGATGGGTCGACTCGATTCTTTCCATCAATGGCGCAAAGGCGGTGCCCCCAAAAATCCCACGTAGCGGCTCGCGCAGCTCACGTTTCCAGGACACACGGATCTGGTGTTCTTGCACCAGATCCACCACACGGCAGGCCGGCTGCCGACGCAACCGCTCTTCTAGCGCCGATGAGGACAGATCAAAGCCGTGCTCTAAAAGCTGGGGCATGACCTGGGCCACCGGATCATAAAGATGGCTGAGTAGAAACGACCAGCGTGCGCTCACCCGATCCAATAGCGCAGTGGCCAGTTCGGTGCGCCGAGCGAGATCGTCTTCCAGGGTCTGACCGGTCACCTGATCGATCGGGTGCAGGTGGTTAGCCGGCCAAGGGCTCGTCAATAGGCCACGAAATGCCGCGATGGTTTTTAGCTTATTGCCAATGGAGAGTTCGATATTGATCTGTTCAATCGCATTGGTGTATTCGCCCATGCGCTCCAGCGGAATGACCACATCTTCATTGATCTTGAAGGCATTGGTATGGCGTGCGATGGCCGCGGTGCGGGCACGCTCTGACCAGAATGCTTTTCGGGCCTCTGGCGAAATCGCCACGAACCCCTCGCCGGCATGGCCGTTGGCCAGACGAATCACTTCCGAGGCCGCCTTGGCCACGGCCTGATCATCGTCACCCACGATGTCGCCAATCAACACCATCTTGGGCATGGATCCGCGCTTACTCTTGGTGCCGTAACCCACGGCACGCAGGTAACGCTCATCCAAGTGCTCTAAGCCCGCCAAGAGCGCACCGCCCGGTTTTTGATCCAGGTGGTTCTTGATTTCCACGATCGATGGCACTGCATCCTGGGCGTTACCAAAAAACTCAAGGCATACCGTGCGGATGTGCTTGGGCATGCGATGCAAGACCCAGCGGCTGCTGGTGATCAGGCCATCGCAGCCTTCTTTTTGAATGCCCGGCAGACCGCCCAAGACCTTGTCGGTCACATCCTTGCCCAGGCCCAGGCGACGAAAGCGCCAGCCTTCGAGCTGAATGGTTTCTTTACGGATCGGCGCACCCTGCATGGTTCCCGCCACACCCGTGGCTGCTGAGCCCGGCACAAACTGCTCCGGCGCGTACCAGGCCAGTTCAAACTCGGCCCAGGGACTGTCGTGGATCTTGCCCATGTTGTGATGGATGCGCGTGACTTCCAGCCAATTGCCCTGGGGGTCCACCATGCGCCACCAGGCGAGGTTATCAATCGCGGTGCCCCAGAGCACCGCCTTCTTGCCGCCGGCGTTCATGGCGATATTGCCGCCCACGCACGAGGCATCGGCGGATGTGGGATCCACGGCAAACACCAGGCCAGCTGCATCGGCGGCATCGGACACGCGGCGTGTTACCACACCGGCCCCACTGAAAATGGTGGCCACCGCATCCTGCACCCCGGGCAAGGCGATGCGCTCCACCGGGCCAAGGGTTTCCAGTTTCTCGGTGTTTATCACTGCGGAGCGGGCCGTGAGCGGGACCGCACCACCGGTGTATCCCGTGCCGCCCCCCCGCGGAATGATGGTGAGTCCGGCCTCGATACAGCCTTTTACTAAGGCGGGAATCTCGGCCTCGGTGTCCGGCGTGAGCACCACAAAGGGGTACTCCACACGCCAGTCGGTCGCATCGGTCACATGCGAGACGCGCGAGAGACCATCGAACTTGATGTTATCGGCGGCCGTTGCACGACCAAGCACTTTACGCACACGTTTACGCAATTTGGCGGTGTCATCGAACTGGGCATCAAACTGCCCTACGGCCGTGCGGGCCAAGTCCAAGAGTTTTCCGACCTTATCGGAAAACGCACCATCGCCACGACGACGATCAATTTCAGAGAGCCGATGATGAAGCGCCTCGATCAGTTGACGACGGCGCTTTGGGCTATCCAATAAATCATCTTGCAGGTACGGATTGCGGCTCACGGCCCAGATGTCGCCCAACACCTCGTAGAGCATGCGGGCAGAGCGGCCGGTCTTGCGCTCGGTACGCAGTTCCGAGATCAATGCCCAACCCTCTACGCCCAAGACGCGCAGCACGATCTCGCGATCGGAAAACGACGTGTAGTTATAGGGAATCTCGCGATGCCGAGCCGGGTTACGGGCGGCGTCAGCGCGATCCAATTGGGCAAGAATAATGGGGTTCAGCGGGGCGTTCATAAAGCCGAAAAGTGTATCAGGCGCAACTTGGGTTATAACATGGCCATGGGAGCCGATTACCTTAGAAAAATACTGACTGCCCGGGTCTATGACGTGGCCCAGGAAACCCCTTTAGAGCAGGCCAAGGGGCTATCGCGTCGACTGCATAACCGGGTGCTCTTAAAACGTGAGGATATGCAGCCCGTCTTCTCGTTCAAACTGCGTGGGGCCTACAACAAAATGGCCCATCTGCGCCCCGAACAGATTCAGAAAGGGGTCATTGCGGCATCGGCCGGCAATCATGCCCAAGGGGTTGCGCTCTCGGCCCGTCGAATGGGCTGCCGAGCGGTGATCGTGATGCCCGTGACCACTCCCGCGGTCAAAATCGAGGCTGTGAAAGCCCTTGGCGGCGAAGTGGTGTTGTTCGGCGACTCGTATTCCGATGCCTACCAGCATGCCATCGAGGTGCAAGAGGCCGAAGGTCTGACCTTTGTGCACCCGTTTGATGACCCCGATGTGATTGCCGGCCAGGGCACGATCGCCATGGAACTGCTCCAACAGCATCAGGAGCCGATCGATGCCGTGTTTGTGGCCATTGGCGGGGGCGGCCTGATTGGAGGGATCTCCGCCTATATCAAGCAGGTGCAGCCCGAGACCAAAGTGATCGGAGTGCAGATGACGGACTCGGATGCCATGGCCCGATCATTGAAGGCCGGCAAACCGATTCGTCTCGATGAAGTGGGCCTGTTTTCCGATGGCACGGCCGTAAAACAAGTCGGGGACGAAACCTTTCGCTTGTGCCAGAAATTTGTGGATGACATTGTGCTGGTCGATACCGATGCGGTATGCGCCGCCATCAAAGATGTATTCGAAGACTCCCGTGCGATTTTGGAGCCTGCCGGGGCCCTGGCCATTGCCGGCATGAAGCATTGGGTGGCCCGCGAGGGCGTTCAGGATCAAACCCTGATTGCGATTGCTTGTGGCGCCAACATGAACTTTGACCGGCTGCGCTTTGTCAGCGAGCGGGCCGAGATCGGTGAGCAACGGGAGGCGGTCTTTGCCGTGACTATCCCCGAAGAACGCGGAAGCTTTAAGCGGTTTTGTGAAAGCATCGGAAATCGCAATGTCACGGAGTTCAACTACCGGATTGCCGATGCCCATGCCGCCCACATCTACGTGGGCATTCAGATTCGTAATCGGCAAGAGGCCCATGGGATCGCGAAGGGCTTTGAGAGCGCGGGCTTTAAGACACTCGATCTGACCGATGATGAGTTAGGTAAATTGCACCTTCGTCATATGGTGGGCGGCCGATCGGCCTTGGCGAGAAACGAGCGCCTGTTTCGATTCGAGTTTCCGGAGCGGCCGGGTGCATTGATGCGGTTTTTGTCCAGCATGCATCCGGACTGGAATATTTCGCTCTTTCATTACCGCAATCACGGGGCCGACTACGGCCGAATTCTGGTGGGCATACAGGTGCCCAACCAGGATGAAAAAGCGTTGCAGCGGTTTATGAAAGAACTCGGCTATCCCCACTGGGAAGAAACCCAGCACCCGGGATATCGTTTGTTCCTGTCATCGCCTTAAGGGCTGACCGTTTCATCCGGCGTGGATAGTGTCGCCCGAAAGGGATCGTTGCACCGTCAGAAAGTTTGACATCCGCGACAGTAATTCTTCGGATTTTCGTGATCTGAACTCGCGCGACGTGGAACACCGCTACGCTCATTCTTTTCCATCATGAAGGAGAAGACGTGCGCGTGGCCATCGTGGACGATGATCGATCCCAGTGTGCACTCGTCCAGCGCACGTGCGAGGCCCATGGCATGGGGGTCACCCCCTTTTTATTAGGGCGGCCGTTTCTGCGTCATGCCGCGATGGCGTCATTCGACCTGGCCTTGATTGATCTGCGGCTGCCCGATATCCACGGGTTTGATCTGTTGTGCGAATTGCAGACGCAATCGGAACGGCTAGCGCGCCGCACACCGGCCATCGTGGTGACCGGCGCCACGGACACCCACAGCATGCAGCGCGCCTTTGACTGTGGTGCAAAAGACTTTGTCACCAAGCCCATTTGCGGGGATGCTTTAGTGATCCGGGCCCGCGCGGTGATGCAGCAGATGCAACCCCGGCTCTTTGAAGATGCGCCCATCGGCGCAGGGCCCTTGGTATTGAACCTGGCCACACAACAAATCCTGATCGATGGGGCCGAGGCGCACTTGAGTCGCAAGGAGTTCAATATCCTGTGGCTATTGGCACGTCAGACGGGTCGGATCGTGACCCGAACCGAACTCGCCCGCCTGGTATGGGGTGCGCCCTTGTCGTCCACGTCCAGAACAATTGATGCCCATGTGGCAAGGCTGCGTAAAAAGCTTGATCTGGATCGTCGGGCCAGAATTCGCCTGCTGCCGGTCTATGGGGTGGGTTACCGACTCGATGTTTTCTCGTAAAATCGGGCGATCCCATTGATTTTATTGACGAATGCAGCTGATCACCCTGGGCCTGAATCATCAATCGGCCCCCTTATCCCTTCGCGAACGGCTCGCCTTTCCGGGTGAAACCCTGCGCGACGGGCTCAATGAGCTGCGCTCGAGTCTGCGCCAGACTGCTCCAGAGCAGGCGTTACTCTCCACGTGCAACCGTACGGAGATGTATTTAGCGGCTGAAAATTTTAATCAAGCCAAAGGGCAGGCCCTCGATTGGTTGGCATGGAAGTCGGGCACCCCCGAGCGGGAACTGACCCCACACCTGTATCAACTCCCCGATGACAAGGCCGTGCGGCATGCTTTTCGTGTGGCGTGCGGTCTGGACTCCATGGTGTTAGGCGAACCCCAGATTCTGGGACAAATGAAACTGGCGGCACGTGAAGCCCAAGAGGCGGGCTGCCTGGGCACTCACTTGCACCATTTATTTCAGCAGGCGTTTTCGGTGGCCAAGGAGGTCCGCACCACCACCGAGATCGGATTGCATTCGGTATCGATGGCCGCGGCTGCCGTGAAACTGGCGCAGCGCATTTTCGGTGATTTGGCCGACACCAAGGTGTTATTCATCGGGGCCGGTGAAATGATCCAACTCACTGCCACGCACTTTGCGGCCCAACATCCGAAACAGATTACAGTGGCCAATCGCACGCTTGATCGCGGGCAGGTGCTAGCCCATGAATTTAACGGTGAGGCCATTGCGCTGGCCGAGCTGCCCTTGCGCATGCACGAGTTCGATATTGTGGTGAGCTGCACCGCTAGCACGCTGCCCATTATTGGACTGGGAATGATTGAGCGTGCCCTTAAACAGCGCCGACATCGCCCGATGTTCCTGGTGGATCTGGCCGTACCGCGCGATATCGAGCGGGAAGTGGCCGAACTGGACGATGCATTTTTGTACACGGTCGATGATCTGGGCGAACTGATCAAAGAAGGCGTGCAGGCACGACAGGATGCCGTGCTTCAGGCCGAAGCCATCATTGATCACGGCGTGCAAAACTTTATCGAATGGCGCGAGTCCCGAGCCCATGTGCCCATCATTCGCGCACTGGCCGAGCATGCCGAAGAAGTCCAGGCTGGTGAGCTGGCCTTGGCCAAAAAGCGTCTGGCCAAGGGAGAGGACGTGGAATCGGTATTGAAATCACTGGCCCATGGGTTGTCACAGAAATACCTGCACGGCGCCTACAGTCAGTTGCACCATATGGGCCATTTAGATGCCCAGACCCGCGAACACAAGACCGAACTCATTCGTGACGTGTTCGGCTTAAAAAACAATACTCCCCGGAATCATTAGATGAAGCCCAGTCTGCTGGCAAAGCTCCAGCAGCTGGCCGAACGCCTAGAGGCGGTCGACCGTCTGCTCTCGGAGCCCGATAGCGCTCAACGCATGGATGAGTTTCGAAAGCTCTCCAAAGAGCGGGCGGACCTTGCCCCGGTGGTGGAGGAACTCCATGCCTATCTGGGCCTGGAGTCCGATCTGACGGCTGCCCAGGAGTGGCTGCAGGACCCCGAATTAAAGGCCTTTGCCCAGGATGAGATCACGCGATTAAAAGCCGCGCTCGACGACAAAACATCGGAGCTGCAGCGCTTGCTCCTGCCCAAGGATCCCAATGATGACCGCAACGTGATTCTTGAGATCCGTGCCGGCACCGGCGGCGATGAGTCGGCCCTGTTTTCCTCCGATTTGCTGCGCATGTATATGCGTTATGCAGAACGCAATCGCTGGCAGACCGAGATTTTATCGGCCAACGAATCCGACCTGGGCGGCTACAAAGAAGTGATCGTGCGCATTGTGGGACAAGGCGCCTATTCCAAACTTAAATTTGAGTCCGGCGGACATCGGGTGCAACGGGTACCGCAGACGGAGACCCAGGGCCGTATTCATACCTCGGCCTGCACTGTGGCCGTGCTTCCGGAGGCCGATGAACTGGCCGATGTGGTGTTCTCGCCCGATGAACTACGGATTGATGTATTTCGTGCCTCGGGTGCGGGCGGCCAGCACGTGAATAAGACCGAGTCGGCGGTACGGATCGTGCATATCCCGACCGGCATTGTGGCCGAGTGCCAGGATGATCGCAGCCAACACAAAAACAAAGAGAAGGCGATGAAGGTGCTTGCGGCACGCGTGCGGGATGCCCAAATGCGGGAGATGGCCGCCAAAGAAGCCAGCGCCCGCAAACTGATGGTGGGCAGCGGGGATCGATCGGAGCGCATTCGCACCTATAACTTCCCCCAAGGCCGTGTCACCGATCACCGGATTAACCTAACGCTCTACAAGATCGATGCGCTGATGGATGGCGACATCGCTGAACTCACGGGCGCACTGATTGCGGAACACCAGGCGGAGCTGCTCACCGCGCTGGGCGAAGCCTGATGGCGCAACTGCCCCCCCACGAACTATGGCCGCTCAAAGAAGCCGCCAGTGGGCGCCGCCGCGAGTGGTGGATCGCACACGGCGATGCTTCGCACGATGCGGGCACATCTGCCCTCCTGACGCGATGGATCGCGATGCGCCAATCCGGCTGGCCGATCGCCTACCTGACCGGTATGCGTGAGTTCTACGACCGCTCGTTTTGGGTGAACCGGCACACCCTGATTCCCCGAATCGAGACCGAATTATTGGTGGACACCGCCATCGCAGCACTGAAGGAAGTTCGCACGCGCGTACCCGCCCCACGGCTCTGCGATCTGGGCACGGGCAGTGGGTGCATCGGCATCTCGCTCGCCCTGGAATGCACTGAACTGCAGGTCACCGCAAGCGATACAAGCACCGGCGCCTTGCGCGTGGCCCGCAACAATGCCGCCTGGCTGGGAGCCGCCGCAAGAATGACCTTTCAGGAGTCGTCCTGGTGGGATGGAATCACCGGGCGTTTTCACGGAATCGTGAGCAATCCCCCGTATATCGCGGCTGGGGATTCCCATTTAACTGCCGGGGACTTGCGATTTGAACCGGCGTTGGCGCTCAGCCCCTTGGCCATGGAGTCAGATGCACTGGGCCGATCAAGGGCCGATCAACAGGCAGGGTTGGGGGCTGAGTCAGGGCTCTACGCCATCGCACAGATCGTGGCGGGCGCCCCCGCGCATCTGGAACCCTCGGGGTTTTGTGCCATCGAACACGGGCATGACCAACAGGCCCAGGTTATGGCGCTGTTTCAGAGCGCCGGCTTTGGCCGGATCAAGGGACTGCGGGATGGTTTCGGAAACCCGCGGGTCGTACTCGGCTGGCTGCAGTAAACTTTCGATCATCGACACCGGCGCATCGCCCAAGCGATCGCCACCCACCGTTTACCCGGAGAAGACCATGGACGCCAAAGAATTTATCCAGAAAACCGTGACCGACCACCCCGTGGTGTTGTTCATGAAGGGAACCGCGCAATTCCCGCAGTGCGGGTTTTCAGGCCGCGCGGTTCAATTGCTCAAAGCCTGCGGCGTAAAAAATGTCGTGACCATCAATGTGCTGGAAGACGAAGAAATTCGCCAGGGCATCAAAGACTTTTCGAACTGGCCGACCATCCCCCAGCTTTATGTCAAGGGCGAGTTCATTGGCGGCGCCGACATCATGAACGAGATGTACGACAGCGGTGAGCTGAAAAAAGTGCTCGACGGAGTCCCTACTTAAGAGATTTCAGCTGGGCTACGCGCCGATAATCCGGCATGCGGGACATGTAATCGGCCACCGCCTCGATATCATCGCGGGAATACTTTTCAATCGCCTTCACCATCTTAGGGTGGGAGTTTCCGCGCGTGCCTTTCTGGATGTACTCCATCTCGCGCACCAGATAGCCAAAGTGCTGGCTGGCCACTGCCGGATAGACCTTCGCAGGCTTTCCTTCACCAAACTCTCCGTGACACGACGCGCACTGGCCCGCGACGTAGAGCTGCTTGCCCCGTGCCAGAGCAAGTCCCGGGCCCTTGCCGCTTTCCCGATTGCTTTCCACCTGCTCAATAAATACGGCAATGTCGGCGATCTCCTGAGGCGTCACCGCATGATCCGAGATAAAGGGCTCCATCTTGGGATTGGCGCGGATACCGGCGCGAACCTCGGTGACCTGCTTGATCACCACACTGGCATGCTGACCGCTTAAACGCGGATACGTGCCATCCAAAATACCGCCGGCATCGGCCTTATGACAGCCGCGACATCCACGAAACGCCTCTTTACCGCGCTCCACATCACCGCTTAATCGCAGCACTTCCTTTTGCTCGGGCAGCAATTTCCCCCATTCATAGTTCTTGCCGCCAAACACCACAGAGGCATCGACTGCGTGCGCGAGACTCATCGCACTTATGCACGCGATAACGCCCGCAAACAGTTTTAGACTGAATTGACTGAGAGCATCGGGTTTCATTCTTCATCCCCTTTCAAGGTGACAATAAACTCGGCCACCGCACGGATTTCGTTTTCATTCATTCGCTGTGCCACCGCACGCATCAGTCCACGGTCATCGTTATCTCGGGCGCCGCTCTTATACGCCAGCATCTGCTGCACCAGATAGGTGGGGTGTTGGCCCGCGACACGCGGATAACGATTCGTGCCCGTGCCGTCATCCTTATGACAGCCCGAGCACGCAGGCACTGCATTCGCCACGATGCCTTCATAGAAAATCTCTTTGCCCTGGGCGATCAGTTTGGCATCGCCTTTGGCCGGCTTGGGAGGGGTCTGGGCAAAGTAAAAGGCGGCCAGATCGGCGAACTCTTTCTCGTCCACCGTGGCGGCAATACCCTGCATGACCGGGGACTTACGTTTACCCGATTTGAAGTCGGTCATCTGACGCACAAAGTAGGTCTGCTGCAGTTTGGCGATGTTGGGGTTTTCGGCCGCCGTGCTCTGACCGGTTGGACCGTGACAGCTCGCGCACAGGGCCAAGCGCTCCGGTGATGGCGTGCCCTGCGCCCGCAGGGCGGTGGCGCCCACCAGCACAATCACCGTAGGAGCGAACACGGCCAGGCCAATGAACCACGGGCTGCGCCATCTTGTTGTCGGTACTGCGCTCACCATCCTTTTGCCCTCCCCAGGACTATGGGCGGCCATTGACCGCTCCTGCAGCCGTGACGGGGTGATTAAAGAGTTATTGGTGCCGACTATCTGACTCGAACAGATGACCTATCGCTTACAAGGCGATTGCTCTACCAACTGAGCTAAGTCGGCCAGTGTCGGGTCACCCCAATCCATCTGACGTGCAGGGGTTATTTTACGCGAGTGAGTTTGGGACGCCCACCCGTTGGTTTGGGCGGCTCCTCGGGTGGCTCCGGTGGCGCCTCCTCGGGCGCCTTGGTGACATCAAAGGCCATGCCGTTGCCGGTTTCCTTGGCGTAGATGGCGACCACATTGTCCATTGGGATAAAGATGTCATGCACGCGGCCAGAAAACCGGGCGTTAAAGCAGATGTCCTGGTTGGTGATCTGCAGCTTATCGGTGGCTAGCATCCCCACGTTCAGCACGATCTCGCCGTTGCGCACATGTTCGGTCGGTACCCGCACCCCCTCGGTCACCGACACGGCGATGTAGGGTGTGAGACCGTTATCGGAGCACCACTCGTGGATGGCACGAACCAAATACGGTTTGGTGGAGCTGGGCGGTTGGTCAGACATGGCAAAACGGATAGCGCCAGTGGCAACTGCCGATTAACGGCGCATGATTTTTTCGGGGGGCGTGAGCGCCTCGAAAAATGCAGGGCGCGAAAAAATACGCTCGGCGTACTTTTGTACCGGCACCGCGGTCTTGGGCAGATCAATGCCGTAATAGTCCAAACGCCACAGCAAGGGCGCCAAGGCCACGTCGATCATGGAGAAGTCTTCGCCCAGCATGAACTTGTTTTTCGTGACGACCGGGGCGAGCTGGGCCAAGCGATCGCGCACCAGAACCCGGGCTTTATCGACTTTTTTGGCATCCTGCTTTTCCAGTGCCTCCACATGGACAAAGAGTTCGCGCTCAAAATTTAACAGCAGCAGACGGGCACGGCCGCGCTGCACCGGATCGGCCGGCATCAGTTGCGGATGCGGAAAGCGCTCATCGATATACTCATTGATGATGTTGGACTCATACAGAATCAGATCACGCTCCACCAGGATCGGCACCTGACCATAGGGATTCATCACCGAGATGTCTTCCGGCTTATTGAAGAGGTCCACATCACGGATTTCGAAATCCATGCCCTTTTCGAACAGCACAAAACGGCAGCGATGACTAAAGGGGCAGGTGGTTCCGGAGTAGAGCACCATCATAGGTTGGGTTCCTTAAGAATAAAGAAGGGTGGAGCACTGCCCCACCCTGCAATCACATGCCAATGGAATGGCTTACTTGATGTTTTTCCAATAGGCCTTGTTCAGACGCCAGGCGATGACGAAAAATACCGCCAGGAAAATCAGCACCACGATGCCGGCCTTCTTGCGGGTGAACTGGGCAGGCTCGGCCACGTAGTTCAGGAAAGCGGCAAGATCGGCCACGGCCGAATCATATTCGGCAGGCGACTTGGTCTTTTGCATTTCCCACAGGACATGGGGCATGCCCACACCCACAAAGGTTTTGTTATTCCAGCCGGTGGGCCGAGAAGCATCTTCTTCAAAGGTGCGCAGGAAGGTATAGATCCAGTCGGTGCCGGTTCCAGAGTGGGACGAGCGTGAACGTGCCGTCACCGAGAGATCCGGGGGAGCCGCACCAAACCAGCCCTTGGCATCGTTACGGTTCAAGGAGGTACGAATGTAGTCGCCCGCCTTGGCACCGGGGGGCAACATGGATTTGATCTGCTCTTCGGTAAACCCAATATCGGCCAGACGGCCGTAACGCATGGCCGAGAGTCCGTGACAGCCCAAGCAATACGACGTGAAGATCTTCGCGCCGTTTTGCATGGCCGCCTTATCGGAGAGCTTTGCCGACGGCACTGCATCCAGGGCCACGGGGCCACCGGCGGCGAATGCCACCGGCGTTACCGCCGATGCGGCCACCAGCATGAGGCCAGCAAAAAGTTGTTTAACCGTATTCATGGACGCTGCCATCAAGGAGTAGTGAACGTTTTTCATAGTCGATGTCCTGTGCGTGACGGCTTAGTGAGGTTTAAAGGTCACGCGATCGGGAACGGGCTTATACGGGCCAATGCGTGTCCAGACCGGCATTAAGGCAAAGAACGCAAAGTAGAACACCGTGCCCACCAGAGAATAAGCCTGACCGAAGGGCGACGGGGGCAGGACCCCCAGATACCCCAGGATACAGAAGTTGACAACGAACACACCGTAGAAGACTTTTTGCCACATGGGCCGATAACGAATGGATTTCACGGGGCTGTTATCGAACCAGGGCAGGAAGAACAGGATCACCACCGCACCACCCATGATGACCACACCCCAGAACTTGGCATCAAACACGCGGAAGGTGATGGCCAAGACCACCAGAGCAGCAATGCTCGCGCCTTTGATCACCATGGCCCAGTTGGAGCGCAGCACCGCGAGGGCGCCGAATGCCGCACCGGCCACCATGACCCAGGTGAACAGATCGGTCACCGCACGCAACATGGAATAAAACGGCGTGAAGTACCAGACCGGGGCAATGTGCGGCGGAGTGACCAGCGGATCGGCCGGAATGAAGTTATTGAACTCCAGGAAGTAACCGCCAAGTTCCGGCGCAAAGAAGACGACCGCAAAGAACACGATCAGGAAGCCTGCAATGCCCAGAATGTCGTGAATGGAGTAATAGGGATGAAACGGAATGCCATCCAAGGGAATGCCATCGGCGTTTTTGTGCTTCTTGATTTCCACGCCATCGGGATTGTTCGATCCCACTTCATGCAAGGCAATGATGTGGGCGGCCACCAGGCCCACCAGCACCAGGGGAATCGCAATCACGTGAAAGGCAAAGAAGCGGTTCAGTGTGGCATCGCCCACCACAAAGTCACCGCGCACCCAGACCGAGAGATCTGGTCCGATCAGGGGAACCGCGGCAAACAGGTTCACGATCACCTGGGCGCCCCAATAGGACATCTGACCCCAGGGAAGCAGGTAACCAAAGAAGGCCTCGGCCATCAGGCATAGGAAAATCGCGCAGCCAAAAATCCAGATCAGTTCACGCGGCGCGCGATACGAGCCGTAGATCATGCCGCGCCACATGTGCAGGTAGACCACGACAAAGAAGGCCGAGGCGCCCGTGGAGTGCAGGTAGCGGATGAACCAACCAAACGGCACTTCGCGCATGATGTACTCCACGCTGGCAAAGGCCACCGGAATACCGGCCGCGTTCAGCGAGGCATCGGGTTTGTAGTGCATGGTGAGCAAAATGCCGGTCACGATCTGCAGTGCCAGCACCACCATGGAAAGCGACCCGAAGAAGTACCAAAGATTAAAGTTCTTCGGAGCGTAGTACTCCGAGAGATGCTCTTTGTACATTTTGGTGAGCGGGAATCGGGCATCGATCCAGCCCAGCAGACCGGTGGTCGTTACGTTCTTTTCAGCTGCCATTCAAATCTCCGATAAATCAAACTGCGCGCGAATTACGCTTCGCCTTTTTCGTCTTTACCGACCACCAGTTTGGTGTCGGAGAGGTACATGTGACGGGGAATTTCCAGGTTATCCGGTGCCGGCTTGTTGGCATACACGCGGCCGGCGTGATCGAAGTTCGAACCGTGACAGGGACAGAAATACCCGCCCTGCCAATCGGTCCCCAACCCAGGCTGGTTGCCGGTTTCGAATTTGGTGACCGGTGAACACCCCAGATGGGTGCAAATGCCAACGGCCACGAGGTACTCGGGCTTGATCGAACGATGACGGTTTTTGGCGTACTCCGGAACCGGAAACGCGGTGCGCTCGGACTTCGGGTCGGCCAGCTGGCTTTCTACTTTTTCAAGGCTGGCCAGCATCTCGGGCGTGCGGCGAACAATCCACACGGGCTTTCCGCGCCATTCGACCGTTTTTACGCCGCCCATCGGGATGTCGGTGATGTCCACTTCCACGGGGGCGCCGGCCGAACGGGCGCGCTCCGAGGGGGCCATCGACGTGAGCATGGGCACCGCGGTTGCCACTGCCGCCACGCCACCCGCCGCGCCGCAGGCAATCAACCAGGTCCGGCGGTCTGAATTTTCGTCTTGACTGGGGGGGGAGAAGCTGAGTTCTTGATTGGACTGAGACATAAAACGCCTTTAGGGAATCACGGTTAGGGCAAACCATCATTCTAAGCCAGCCGAGGGGGTCAGTTCCAGCCATAATCCGCTCATGGCACGTCGCATCTGGCTGATCTTCGCTCAGGCCACCACACTGGCGCTCGCGGCACTCTTTGTGGTGCTGACCTTTAAGCCCCATTGGGTCGCCAACCTTGGCACCGGACCCGAACACACCGGCTCGGGTGACCTTGGTCTGCGCGAAGGGGGAGCGCCGATCGCGGCCCATGGATTTCGGGAGGCCGCCAGCCGGGCCATGCCGGCCGTGGTCTACATCTTCACGACTCAGAAAATCTCAGCGCCCAACCATCCGCTGCTCAACGACCCGATGTTTCGGCGGTTTTTTCGCGATGCCCCCGATCAGGAGCCCACGGCGGGACTTGGCTCGGGCGTGATCGTGTCCGATAAGGGCTATGTGCTCACCAATCACCACGTGGTGCAAGGGGCCGAACAGATTGAAGTGGGCCTGGCGGATGGCCGACGGGCCAAGGCGGCCGTGGTGGGCACCGATCCCGACACGGACCTGGCCGTGTTGAAAATCACCCTTCCGAAGTTGCCCGTGATCGCCTTTGGCCGCCCATCCGAGGCACGAGTAGGCGACACCGTATTGGCGATTGGCAATCCCTTTGGCGTGGGCCAAACCGTGACCCAGGGAATTATCAGCGCCATGGGGCGAAGCCGTTTGGGCATCAACACCTATGAGAATTTCATCCAGACCGATGCCGCCATTAACCCGGGGAACTCCGGTGGCGCCCTGGTGGACACCCAGGGCCATCTGCTCGGCATTAACACGGCGATCTATACCCGTTCGGGAGGCAACCAAGGCATCGGCTTTGCGATCCCCGCCGACACCGCCCGCCAGATCATGGAGCAGTTGGTCACCAAAGGAAAAGTCAGCCGCGGTTACATCGGTGTGGAGCCCCGCGATGATCCCGATGGCCAGGGCAGTCTGATTGCCGGCGTGCTGCGCAATGGTCCCGCCGATGATGCCGGCATCAAGCCTGGAGATGTCGTGGTGGCGGTCAATGACAAGTCCGTGCGCAACATGACGGAGTTAATGGCCACGGTGGCAGCGATTACGCCGGGCAGTCAGGCGCGATTCCGTGTGCAGCGGCAGGGGCAGGTTGCCGAGATGACGGTGAAGATTGCCGAGCGGCCGGCGATGGCATCGAAAAAATAAACCGGCCGGCCACTGACGTCACGTGCACTACTTCTCGGTCGGTTCGACCGCCTTCTCGCGTGGTGTGATGTAGCGTGACATGAGAATGCCAAACTCGTAGAGCAGAATCATTGGAATGGCTAACATGAACTGGCTGATCACGTCCGGTGGCGTGACGATGGCCGCAATCACAAACGCAATCACAATGAAATAAGAACGAAAGTTCTTCAGTTTCTCAATCGACACCATGCCCAGTCGCACCAACACCATCTCCACCACCGGTGTCTCAAATGACAGGCCAAACACCAAAAACAACGTAATGACAAAACTCAGGTATTTGTCGATGTCAGTCGCCATCTGTACCCCCACCGGGGTGTAGGCCGCCACAAACTTAAACACCGCGGGGAACACGAAAAAGTAGGCAAAGGCCATGCCGCACAAAAAGAGCAGAAAGCTGCTGAGAATAATCGGCAGGGCAAGCTTTTTTTCGTGCTCATACAAACCCGGCGCAATGAAGGCCCAGGCCTGATAGAGCACATAGGGCAGGGCCACGATAAAGGCCACCATCATGGTGACCTTCATGGGCACAAAAAATGGCGCCGTGACATCGGTGGCGATCATGGAGGTGCCTTTGGGCAGCGCACTGATCAAAGGATCGGCGAGTGCCGAGTAAATATCAGGGGCCCAATAGACCAAGCCCAGAAACGCAATGATCACCGCTGCTGCCGCGCGGATCAATCGATCGCGCAGCTCCAGCAGATGGATCATGAACCCTTCTTCTTTGTGCTCGGTGGAACTCTGTTGGGGATCAGTCACGCGTCACCTTGGTGTGATAGCGCTTGCGCAGTCGGTTGCGCAGCTTTTGCCGAATGCGCCGCTGTTCTTGTTCTTCTGACCAGGTGGGTTCGGCCGCATGGATGTGCAACCCTTTGCGATAACCCGTTGTGGTGACGGCGGCGTCCTCGCCAAACCCCTCCCAGGCATCTTGGGTCGAGCTCGACAAATCCGATGTGACACTGGTGACTTCTTTTTCTACGTTTTGCACGCTGGACTGGATCTGATCGCCCACGTTTTGAACCTGTTGCTGGACTTTGCGCAGCTCTTCCAGATCCACTTGGCGCTGAATATCAGACTTCACATCATTGACATACCGCTGGGCGCGGCCCAGCAGTGTGCCCACCGTGCGTGTGGCGACCGGGAGTCGTTTGGGGCCCACCACGACGAGCGCCACCAGACCAATCACGATGAGTTCGGAAAACCCAATATCAAACATAGGCGGCTAGAGTCGTCCTCCCTGGCCGCGACCGCAACAGACCGGCGGTCGAGACAATTAGTGAGGCGTTTTGTCCTTTGCCTGAACGTCGATCGTGGGTGCTTCGGTTTTCTGAGCCGGGGCCTCGGCGTTGGCGCCGCCCTCTTTCATGCCCTCTTTAAACCCTTTGACGGCACCGCCCAAATCGGAGCCCAGGTTACGCAACTTCTTGGTGCCGAACACCAAGAGGATGATCAGCAGAACAATGAGCCAGTGCCAAACGCTAAAGGAACCCATCACGGTCTCCGAAAAATATGAGTTAGATCATTCTCCCGACGGACGATGGTCCGCCGAGTACATGGACGTGAAGATGATACACCTCCTGTCCGCCCACCCGTCCGGTGTTGATGATCGTGCGAAACCCATCGGGGGACCCATTTTCACGGGCTAATTTCGGGGCGAGCACTAGCATTTTCCCCAAGATCTCCTGATGTGAAGCATCCACCTGCTGCAAGGACTCGATGTGCGCCCGGGGAATGATCAAGAGGTGCATCGGGGTCTTGGGATGAATGTCCTTAAATGCGATCAGCTCCGTGTCGCTGTGAACGATCTGCGCAGGAATCTGCCCCTGCGCAATTTTGCAGAAAATGCAGTTTGGATCGTGTGCCATTTCTAAACCCTCACAGACTGGAGTGTGATTACGCTTTTTGCTGGGCGCGACGGGCCGCTTTTTCATCCAGACCCGAGATGCCCTCGCGACGGGCCAGCTCCGCCATCACCTGCTCCGGACGCAACCCCGCCTGCACCAGCGCCACCAGGCAGTGGAACCAGAGGTCGGCCATCTCACTGACCAATCGGTCGGGCACGCCATCTTTGGCGGCCATGATGACTTCGGTGGCTTCTTCGCCCACCTTTTTGAGTGCGGCATCGGGGGCGGCGGCCAACAAACGCGCCACATACGACGAGGATGGATCCAGGCCCTTGCGGGTGGCAATCACATCGGCCAAGCGGCCCAACACCTGCGACGGCTCTTGGAGTTCTGCGTCGGCGGGCAACTGTTGCGGGCCTTTCCAATCGGTGGTCATGACGGATCTGATGGGGAGTTCTTTTTGGAAGGGTACATGGTAGCGGGATCTTTGAGCACGGGATCGACCACGCTCCAAGAGCGCTCTTCTCCGCCCAACGACTCCAATCGTCGGTACAGGCACGAGCTGCGACCGGTATGGCAGGCGATGCCTCCGATCTGCTCCACCCTCAACAGGATCACATCCCCATCGCAATCCAGCCGGATATCGAGGACCCGCTGGGTATGACCCGACTCTTCGCCTTTGCGCCAGAGCCGCTGACGCGAACGCGAGTAATACACGGCGTGACCGGAGGTAGCCGTCTGCGCAAGCGCTTCGCGGTTCATCCAGGCCACCATCAGCACGCGACCGCTCTGGGCATCCTGGGCAATCGCCGTGACCAGTCCACGCTCATCCCAGTTCACTTCATCGATCCATGTCGTGCTCATGACGCCACACTTTCTCGCACGCAGACACCATGTTCGGCCATATAGCGCTTTGCCTCGCCAATGGTGTGCTGCCCGAAATGGAAAATCGAGGCGGCCAACACCGCATCGGCCGCGCCCTGTGTCACCCCCTGGACCAAGTGATCGAGATGGCCCACACCACCACTGGCAATCACCGGGATGTTCACCGCCTGGGAGACCGCACGAGTGAGCTCAAGATCAAAGCCCTTGCCAGTGCCATCACGATCCATCGAGGTGAGCAGAATTTCTCCCGCGCCCAATGAGGCCACGCGTGTTGCCCAGTCCACCGCCTCCAACCCCGTGGGGTGACGCCCACCATGGGTAAACACCTCCCAATGATCATTCACCCGTTTGGCATCGATGGCCACCACGATGCACTGGGCACCAAACTTATCCGCGCAATCCTTGATGAGTGATGGGTGTTGAATGGCCGCTGTGTTGATACTGATTTTGTCGGCACCGGCATTTAACAATCGCCGAACGTCCTCGACGGTGCGCACCCCACCCCCCACCGTCAGGGGAATGAAGACCTGATCCGCAACGGCCTCGATGACCGGAAGAATCAGGTCCCGCGCATCACTGGATGCGGTGATATCGAGAAAGGTGACCTCGTCGGCGCCTTGTTGATCGTATTGACGAGCGATTTCGACCGGGTCGCCCGCATCCCGCAGATCCATAAAGTTCACGCCTTTGACGACACGGCCCGCATTGACATCCAAACAGGGAATGATGCGTTTCGCCAGCATCGTTAGGATTTCGCGGCGAGTTCATCGGCCCGCTTCTGGGCCTTTTTAAACTCGATATGACCCTCGTAGAGCGCGCGGCCAAGGATGGCGGCCGTAACCCCTTCGTCCTCAATTTTGCACAGGGCATCAATGTCTTTCATGCTGGCAATGCCTCCACTGGCAATGATGGGCACGCTCACGCTTTGGGCGAGCTTTAAGGTGGCCTCCAGGTTCACACCGGTGAGCATGCCATCACGCCCGATATCGGTATAAAGAATGGATTCCACACCGTAGTCTTCAAACTTCATGGCCAGATCAATCACCTCGTGACCGGAGAGTTTGCTCCAGCCGTCGGTGGCGACCTTGCCGTCTTTGGCATCAATCGACACGATGATATGCCCGGGAAACGCCACACAGGCATCCTGCAGCAGCCCCGGATTTTTCACCGCCGCGGTGCCAATCACCACAAAGCTCGCACCGTCATCGAGCATGCGCTCAATGGTGTCCAGATCCCGAATGCCGCCTCCAATTTGAACCGGCATCTCATTGCCGGCGGATTTAATGATGGCCTTGATCGCGGACTCGTTCTTCACGCGACCGGCCACCGCACCGTTGAGGTCCACCACGTGCAATCGACGCGCCCCCTGGGTTTTCCAGTGGGCCGCCATCTCGCCCGGCTTATCGGAAAAGACGGTAGCGTCTTTAAGATCGCCCTGCTTTAGGCGGACACACTGCCCATCTTTCAGATCAATTGCAGGAATTAACAGCATGGGAAAGGATTCTGATTAAGGGTTCCAAGACACAAAATTCGACAGGAGCTTCAATCCGGACGCGGCACTCTTTTCAGGATGAAACTGGGTGGCAATGATGTTATCTCTGGCCACGGCACAGGTAAAGCGCAGGCCATAGTCACTTTCACCGAGAACGTGTGCCGACATCTTGGGCTCGGCATGAAAACTGTGCACGAAATAAAACCAGCCATCGTGATCCAGCCCCTGTGTCACAGGATGCGCACTACGCCAGGACACCTTATTCCAGCCCATGTGGGGCACCTTCAGTGGCCGCCCATCGGCATCCACCGCGCCGCGCGCGGCCGTGAAGCGCACCACATCGCCGGCCATAACCCCAAGGCCTGCAGTGTCTCCCTCCTCGCTGCGATCAAAGAGCATCTGTTCGCCCACGCAGATGCCGAAAAACGGTTTGGTGCGACAGGCCTCGAGCAAGGCCTCGCGCAGGCCCGATCGCGCCAGATTGGCCATGCAATCGGGCATGGCGCCCTGGCCCGGAAAGACCACGCGCTCGGCCTGCCGTACCTGTTCGGCGTTGGCGACAATCTGCACATCGGTCCCGGGTGCTACGGCATGAAATGCGCGCAGCACACTTCGTAAGTTGCCCGAGCCGTAATCAACAATCGCGATCAGAGCGAACCCTTGGTGGACGGAATGGCATCGGCGGCCAGGCGCGGATCGAGTTCCACGGCCATGCGCAATGCACGCGCGAAGGCCTTAAAAATGGTTTCGCACTGATGGTGGGCGTTTTCGCCCTTCAGATTGTCGATGTGCAGCGTGACCAGGGCATGGTTCACAAAGCCCTGGAAAAATTCATGGATCAGGTCCAGATCGAACTGGCCCACCACGCTGCGCTTCCATGTCACGCCGAACTCGAGGCCGGGGCGCCCGGACAGATCGACCACCACCCGGGACAGGGCCTCGTCCAGTGGCACATAGGCATGGCCATAGCGACGGATGCCACGCTTATCGCCGATGGCTTTGGCAAAGGCTTGGCCCAAGGTGATGCCGAGATCCTCCACCGTGTGGTGGGCATCGATCTCCAGATCCCCCTTGGCCTGGATATCCAGATCCATCAGCCCGTGACGGGCGATCTGATCCAGCATGTGATCCAGAAACGGCAATCCCGAATCGAGCGTGCGCTTGCCCGAACCATCGAGGTTAATCACAACCTGAATCTGGGTTTCGGCAGTATCACGGCGGACTTCAGCGGTTCTCATGACGGCTCCTTTGGCTCAATGATACATTCGCCCCATGAGCGCATTCTGGAGTTCTGTGGTCCACGGATTGACCCCCTACACGCCGGGGGAGCAGCCAAAAATCGAGGGCTTAATCAAGCTCAACACCAACGAAAACCCCTACCCCCCATCGCCGAAGGCGTCGGCGGCGATCGCCGCCGTGGCCAGCGACTCGCTGCGGCTTTATCCCGACCCGGAATCCAGCGGCCTTTGTCATGCCATTGGCGAGTTCTACGGAATTCCCGCCGACCATGTGTTCGTCGGGAACGGGTCCGACGAAGTGTTGGCCTTTGTGTTCCAGGGGCTGCTGCACCATGCATCGGGACCCCTGGTCTTTCCGGACATCACGTACAGCTTTTATCCCACGTATTGCCGACTCTATGGGGTGGACTATGAACTGTTGCCGCTGGAATCGGACTTCTCGCTGAATCTGGATAAGGTGCCCGGCCACGCCCGGGCCGTGATTTTTCCCAATCCGAATGCGCCCACCGGCCGCGGGCTTGCCCGGGATGTCATTGAAGCGTTTGTGGCGACACGGCCCACCACCATGGTGGTGGTGGATGAAGCCTATGTGGATTTCGGTGCCCAGACCTGTGTGCCCCTGACCGGGCGCTACCCCAACCTGCTGGTGACCCAGTCGTTTTCAAAGTCACGTGCCCTGGCCGGGTTACGCGTTGGGTTTGCCATTGGTCGCCCCGAATTACTGGATGCACTGAATCGCATCAAAAATAGTTTCAATTCCTACCCCATGGATCGACTGGCCGGCGCCGGGGCGGCCGCCGCGATTCTGGACCGCGCCTGGTTTGACGAGAACCGCGCCAAGGTGATGGCCACACGCGCCACTCTGATTACGGGACTTGAGCAGCTCGGGTTTGAGGTGGTGCCATCGCAGGCCAACTTTGTCTTCGCCCGCCACCCACAGCACGACGCTGCGGTGCTTGCCCAACAATTGCGAAACCATAGAATTCTGGTGCGGCATTTTGCAAAACCGCGCATTGAACAGCACTTACGGATTACCGTCGGCACCGACGCCCAGGTGACCGCGCTGCTCGCAGCACTCCAGGCGCGTTAAGTTTTCAAAGCCGCTTCGGATTTGCGCGCAGTTACGGTTTTAACCGTAACTCTGCCGCACGGGCGTGGGCGGGCAGATGCTCTCCATGCGCCAGGGTGGAGGCTATTTTGCCCAAGGCCTGCGCACCGGTCTCACTGATCTCGATCATGCTGGTGCGCTTTTGAAAGTCATACACACCCAAGGGTGATGAAAACCGTGCGGTGCGCATGGTGGGCAACACGTGATTCGGTCCAGCGCAATAATCGCCTAAGGACTCGGATGCATAACGCCCCAGGAATATCGCGCCGGCGTGTTTGATTTTGTCGGCCCACTGCTGCGGGGCATCGGTAGAGATTTCTAAGTGTTCCGCCGCAATGGTAGACGCAATCGCACAGGCTTCATCGAGATCGCGCACCTGGATCAGTGCACCACGGTTTTCCATGGACACGCGAATCACATCGCGGCGCGGCATATCGGCGATTAATCGATTGATCGAGTCGGCCACGGCATCGATAAATGCCGCATCGGGCGTGAGCAAAATGGCCTGGGCTAATTCGTCGTGCTCGGCCTGAGAAAACAGATCCATGGCAATCCAATCGGGATTGGTCTTGCCATCGCAGATCACCAGGATTTCAGAGGGGCCGGCAATCATGTCAATCCCCACCTGACCAAAGACCTGGCGCTTGGCCTCGGCCACATAGGCATTGCCCGGACCCACGATTTTGTCCACTGCGGGAATGGTCGATGTGCCATAGGCCAATGCCGCTACGGCCTGTGCACCACCAATGGTGAATACGCGATCGACCCCGCCCAGAAATGCGGCGGCCAAGACCAATGGGTTTCTCACGCCACCGGGCGTGGGCACCACCATGATCACTTCCGACACACCGGCGACCTTTGCCGGAATCGCATTCATGAGCACCGACGATGGATAGGCCGCCTTGCCGCCAGGAACATAGAGGCCCGCACGATCGAGTGGCGACACCCGCTGACCGAGTCGATTACCAATGCCATCAGTGTGGGTCCAAGAGGACTGGCGCTGCAGCTCATGAAACTCGCGAATGCGCTGGGCCGCCTCGGACAGTGCACGACGTTGTGCTTCGGGCAGATGGTCAAATGCCTGCTGCAGTTCCTGCGGCGTGATTTCCAGATCGCTGACCGAGCCCACCGCGAGCTGATCGAATTTCTGAGTGAGTTCCAAAAGCGCCTGGTCTCCGCGGGCACGGATGTCGGCGATCACCTGCTTGACCGTGGTACTGATGGCTTCATCCTGAGCGGCATCAAACCGCAACAGGCGTGCCAACACCGCCTGAAAATCCGGCTGCTGTGAAGAGAGTTTGGCGATTCGGACAGGAGCGCTCATGGAAATAATTAATGTTGACCCAGGGTGTTAGAAAACATTTCTATCAAGGGTCGCAATGTTTCCGGACGGGTTTTCAACGCCGCCTGATTCACAATCAGGCGCGCCGATACATCGGCGATTTTTTCGACTTCTTTTAATCCGTTGGCCTTCAGGGTGCCGCCGGTGGAGACCAGATCCACAATCACATCGGCAAGCCCCACCAAGGGGGCCAACTCCATGGACCCGTAGAGTTTGATCAGATCCACATGCATGCCCTTGGCCGCAAAGTGGGTCCGCGAGGTGTTGACATATTTGGTGGCAACACGGACACGCGCGCCTCGCCGGACCAGGCTTTGATAGTCCAACCCTTCAGGGACCGCGACACTCATCCGGCACTTGCCAATGCCCAGATCAACGGGCTGCACCAAGCCCTCGCTGCCTTGCTCCGACAGAACGTCTGCTCCGGCAATGCCCATGTCGGCCGCACCGTACTGAACATAGGTGGGCACATCGCTGGCCCGCACGATCAATAGCCGAAGATCCGGCCGATTGGTGGCCAGAATTAATTTTCGGGATGACTCGGGCGACTCCAATGGCGTGATGCCGACGGCCTTTAACAAGGGCAGTGCTTCATCAAAGATTCGGCCCTTGGACAGGGCAAAGGTCATCATGCGGCGGTCTCCGACAAACGGGTCACTCGGGCGCCAATGCCGCGCAGCTTTTCTTCCATGCGGTCATAGCCCCGATCGAGATGATAAATGCGATCGATCTCGGTCTCGCCGTCGGCCACCAGGCCCGCAATCACCAGACCCGCCGATGCCCGCAGATCGGTGGCCATCACCCGCGCGCCCGATAGGCCTGCGACCCCTTTGACCACCGCAGTGTGTCCATCCACCTCAATCTGGGCCCCGAGTCGCCGCAACTCCTGAACATGCATGAAGCGATTCTCAAAAATGGTCTCGGTGATGATGGACGTGCCATCGGCAATCGCGGCAACGGCCATTAACTGGGCCTGCATGTCGGTGGCCAGGCCCGGAAACGGTGCCGTGCGAAAGTTAAAGGCCTTGGGGCGCGCTGTCGCGGTGACCCGAATGCCCTCGAAGGACTCGGTGAGCCCCACTCCGGCGTCGCGCAGTTTTTCTAAAGTCGCGCCCATCATCGAGGACGACGCATTGCGCACCAACACGTCTCCGCGGGTGGCGGCCACGGCACATAGGAAGGTGCCCGCTTCAATACGATCGGCCATGACGGCGTGTTCGGCACCGTGCAACTGATCCACACCATGAATCACGATGCGATCGGTACCCGCACCTTCAATGTGAGCCCCCATCTTGATCAGGCAGTTTGCAAGATCCACCACCTCGGGCTCGCGGGCCGCGTTATCCAGCACGGTGGTGCCTTCAGCGAGTACGGCCGCCATCATCAGGTTTTCGGTTCCCGTGACCGTGACCATATCGGTGACGATACGGGCACCGCGCAGCCGTTTGGCCTGCGCCTTGATATAGCCGTGATCAATCGTGAGCTCTGCCCCCATGGCCGCCAGGCCTTTAATGTGCTGATCGACCGGGCGCTGACCAATCGCGCATCCGCCGGGAAGGCTCACTAAGGCTTCGCCAAACCGCGCCAGCATCGGGCCCAAGACCAATACCGAGGCGCGCATGGTTTTCACCAGTTCATAGGGCGCCTGCAAATGGGTCATGGCATCGGAGGTCAGCGCGAGTGTCTCCTGACCGTCGGGCTGCCTGCGCACCACGTCGATCCGTGTGCCCATCTGGACCAGTAACTTTTTCATGGTGCCCACATCCCGCAGACGCGGCACATTCGAGAGCACCAAGGGCTGCGCGGTTAACAGCGAGGCACAGAGAATCGGAAGGGCCGCGTTTTTCGCGCCCGAGACACTGACATCGCCGTGAAGGGGCGAACCCCCTAGGATTTGGAAGCGGTCCATTCGGAGGGTGTGAGCGTTTTCATGGACAAGGCATGGATTTCTGCTTTCATGCGATCGCCCAACACCGCATAGACCATTTGGTGGCGCGCGATCAGTCGCTTGCCTTCAAATGCCGCGCTCACAATGACCGCCTCAAAATGATGGCCATCGCCCTGGACATCCAGATGGTCGCAGGCGATGCCTTGTGCGATATGGGTTTGAATGCTTTCCGGGGTCACCATGGCCGCTATTGTAGCGGGCGTGGCGGAGCCGGTTCCCGCAATAGCCTTAAAAACACGGTCTCCAGGCTGTCTTCTGAATGCTGCAACAGGTCTTGCGTGCGCGCATCGGCCAGCACCGCGCCGGACTTCAACAAGATAATGCGTTCACACAAGGACTCGGCCTCTTCCAGATAGTGCGTGGTGAGCATGACGGTGTGGCCTTCTTGGTTCAAACGCCGAATGAAGGCCCAAAGACTCTGACGCAGTTCCACATCCACACCCGCGGTCGGCTCATCGAGCACGATCACTGGCGGCCGGTGCACTAAGGCCTGGGCGACCAACACCCGGCGTTTCATGCCGCCGGATAAGGCCCGCATATTGGCATCGGCCTTGTCGGCCAAACCAAGATTCGCAAGCAGCTCATCAATCCAGTCATCGTTATGCCGCAATCCAAAATAACCGGACTGAATGCGCAGGGTTTCGCGGACTGTAAAAAACGGATCGAACACCAGTTCCTGCGGCACCACTCCGAGATTGCGCCTCGCCAAGACCGACTGTGTGGCGACATCACAGCCCAGTATTTCGGCACGGCCACAGCTGGCGCGGACCAGACCCGCCAGAATCTGGATCAAGGTGGTTTTGCCAGCTCCATTTGGACCCAAGAGACCAACAAACTCGCCTTGGGCAATCTCGAGGCTGACATCGGAAAGCGCATTGACCTCTCCGCGCTTTCCGACATAGGTTTTGGAGACATGCTCGACTCGCACCGCGATACTGCGGTCACCGCGCACTGACACGATTTATTCCCACTCCAAGACCGAGGACAGCGAGGTCAACCGGGCAAGCGCACGGAGGTTCTGCGGTGCGGACCGGATGCGCAAGGGCTGCGCCGTGTGCGTGCGAACCTGACGATCGAGCTGAAGGATTAACGCCAACACCGAGGTGTCCACCTGCTGAAGGCCACCAAGATCGGCCACCACACGGCAGGGCGCGGCATCGCGGCGCGAATCGGGCCAGGCCTGCCGCAGACGATCCAGCTGCTGATGCAGCTCCCGCATCACAGTGGGAAGCACTACACGCTCGGACAACGAAAGCAGGATTTCTTGCATCTCAACCGACTAATTGCCAGCTCGTTTAGCACTCACAGATGCAGTCAGAGTTTTGTTTTTTTCCCGCAAATCTCGGATGAGTCCGTCAATGCCACTAGCGCCGACCACTTGGGTAAATTGATTACGATAACTTTCGATGAGCCACAGGCCCAGAAGATTAAAGTCATAAATTCGCCAACCGACCGGGGTTTTTTCTAGACGATAATCCAATTGGATTGCCTCTTTCCCAGGCCTCAACAGTAACGAACGAACGACCACCTCTTCATCGGAAGGTTTGGCGCGACTGGGGCGAACCTCAATCTTAGTGTCGGTGACCTGGCGGACAGCATCTGCATACGTCAATAACAGCAAACGACGAAACTCGACCATGAGTGCCTGCTGTTGGTCCGGTGTGGCAGAACGCCAGTGACGCCCGACGGACAGGGCGGTCATACGCTGAAAGTTCACATAAGGCATCACACGACTATCGACCAGGCGGTTGAGCCGCTCGATATCCCCCGTCTGAAGTGTGCGGTCCGCTCGAATCTCATCCAACACGCCTTGCGATGCAGAACGGATGAGATCTTCTGGCGAGGTTTGTGCCGTGATCGGCTGCGCCGGAAGATCTGGAGAATTAAAAAAAAACGTTGAGGCAAACAAGACGGTGGCAAAAACGGTAAATGGCCGCAACACAACGACAGCGTTCATGATTTCTATTGGTCTTTGAAAGGGAGTGGTGGTGGATCGCCATCGTAAACCTGACTACGTCGGCGCGCTAGCCAAGCGTCTCGAATGCCCATATAACGGTCAAAAGACAAGGCTTGCAACGTGGATTCCGAATCCAATAACTCGCGGCGCCGATCAATCGCAACTAGACCGCGTGCGATGTTCCGGGCAGCCGCGCCTTCAATCACGAGATCCCGCGGGTCGGCCATGACATCGACTGCAAAGCCCAGGGTATCCCTGACCGTGCTCGGACCCAACAGTGGAAGTACGAGATAAGGCCCTGGCCCGGCACCCCAGACCCCAAGCGTCTGACCAAAATCCTCGGAGGTTTTACGAAATCCCAGATCGCTAGCAGGATCAGCCAAACCCAAGATGCCGATGGTGGTGTTGATCGTCACACGGGCGACTGCTGTACCGGCCTGATCCGGTTTGCCCTGCAAGAACTGATGGAGGGCCGTGGCAATGTCACGCAGATTGCCAAAGAAGTTTCTCAGGACCGTTTGAATCACATCGGGCACATAGTCCCGATACACCTCTGCGACCGGCTTTAACACCGCACGATCCACGCCATCATTGAATTCAAACATGGCGCGGTTGTAGCGCTCCCAGGGGTCACGCG
>JACCEC011490853.1_pt1 | contig 36118 bp, 9 predicted proteins | sample 7450121 | NCBI WGS metagenome assembly JACCEC01 (sample SAMN15323455, study PRJNA562643) | freshwater metagenome | isolation source: river surface water | place: USA:Blue River Watershed | collected 2017-08-18 | reverse complement strand
GAAACGGTATGGCGCGGCATCGACACGCATGAAGTGCGGTTGCAAGCCCCAGCGCCAGACCACCAAACCGGCACCGCTGTGGTCGCGCTGCACCTCGGGCACCTCGGTGTCGTCGTCGATGGCGCGCCAGAGCTTGACCGCGTTGCTGCTACTGTCGCGCAACACCACACTCGGGTGCAAGGGCGCGGCCCAGCGCAAACAGGGCAGGTGGCCATCGGCTTCGGCTTGCAAGGCATCGAGCGCCAAGGCAGGCGCGTCTGCGCTGTCAAAACGGCTGCGCAAATCCCAATCGAGTTGCGCCAATTCGTGCAGCTCGGGGTTGTCCGGGTAGATCTGCCTGAACAGGTCGGGCAAGGCGGCACCATAGCGCCCGAGGTTGCGTGTGGTGGGTGGATGTTGCACCACGAATTCGCAGGCATGGGCATCGAACAAATCGCTGCCCATGTAAGCACAGGTCTTGGCAAAGCTCTCGCGCAACACCTCGCACAAGCGCAAGCGGTAGGCGCGGTGGTAAATCTGGAACCGCTGCGCGGGCGTGTCGCGCAGGGTTTCGGCCAAGGCCAAGCGCTGGGCGGCGTCGCTCGTCTGGGGGTCTTGCAACACGCAGGCCACCCAGTCGTTTTGCAGATCGTTCAAGGCGGGTTGTGTGTCATGGGCCGTGAACGTCCAGACGTGTGACACGCTGGACGCGGTGCCGTCCCCATCCGTGGCCACGTTGCTGCGGGCGATGGACCGCGCCACCGCCAACTCGGCCAGCAATTCGGGCAGCGGCGGGATCTGGTCGTCGCGCTCGATCATGGTGGCCACCGCACCAAATCGCCTGCAAGCTGCGGCGTACACATCCCACACCGCTTCGCACACCGGGTGGTCGTGGGTGTCGATGATGTGGGTGGGGTGGCGGCTGTGGCCAGCCAAATGGATTTGCTGCACACGGTGCGCGGGCAAAGCGTTCAAGTAATCCAAGGGGTCAAAGCCATGGTTGACCGAGGACACATACACATTGTTCACATCCAACAGCAACAAACAATCTGCGGCTTGCGCAACATGGCACAGAAAGTCCCATTCGGTGGACGCGCTGTGCTTGAAGCTGACATAGCTGGACACGTTCTCCACCACCAACCGACGCTGCAACACATCTTGTGCTTGCTGGATTTGGTTGATCAAGCGCTGGGCCGCCTCCTCGGTGTAAGGCATGGGGTTCAGGTCGTGCAACACCGTGTCACCGGCACCGCTCCAACACAAGTGGTCGGAAATCCACAAAGGCTGAACGCGATCGGCGAGTTGTTGAACTTGGCGCAAGTAGTCCTTGTTCAGACCCTCGGCACTGCCCAGCGACATGGCCACGCCATGCATGGCCACCGGGTAGTCACGGCGGATGGCGTCCAGCATCTGCAGAGGACGCCCGCCCTCCACCAAAAAATTGTCGCTGATGATTTCCAGCCAATCCACCGACTGGTGTTGTTGCTGGAAATCCGGGTAATGCGGTGTGCGCAAACCCAGGCCAAAGCCTGGGCTCACGGCACACAAAGAAGGCCTGGGCTTCACAGATCGCCGATGGTGCCTTTGGATGCCAAGCATTTGGCCGCGCTCATGGCTTTGAAGCCATGGCCTTTGCAGGCGTTTTGCCCTTTGCAGCTGTGCTCGGCGGTTTTGCAATCGCTGTTGCCTTTGCATTCGTGGACGTTGTAGCAATGCACGGTGTCGTTGGCGGCGATGGCTTTGCCTTCAGAACCCTTGGGTGGGTCGGCGGCGAATGCGCTGGCAGACAAAGCCAGCACAGCGGCGGCCATGGCGAATGAAGAACTGGACGTGTGGTTCATGGGGATCTCCTGGATCAAGGTTGAGGGATGCGACAGCGGTGGTGGGCGTTGTCGCCGTCGCTGTCCCTCATGCAATTCGGTGCGTGCCACCGAAAAGTTACAAGCCCGTTGCAGACGCCGAGCTCACACCTGCAATCGCCCCTCTTCCAACAGTTTTTGCAACAACTCGCTGGTGGTTTCGCTGCCGGTGATGCCGGTTGGCGAGTTGGCGAGGTCCACGTTTTGCAGCGTCGCCATCAAGCCAAAGGTGCTGGAGCCATTGCTGTCTTGGCCGTCGCGGTCCACCCAAATTTGCCAGTCGGTCACGCTTAGTCCGCTGCTGCTGTCGGTGCGCAGCACCTGGCGAATGTCCAAGTAGCCCTGGCTGTTCAAGCGCTGTGCAGTGGTGGCGGCACTGCCGGTGAAGGCTTCCGCAAACAACTCGCGCAAATCCAATCGGTCGGCCTGCGTGCCATCGGCCGCGCCGCTGCCGGTGTTCACGCCGAAGTTGAAGTCACGGATCAGATCGCCGCGAATGCCACCCAAATTGCCATCAGCTCCCGCACCGCTGATTTCATTGGCATAGCGGAAGGTGTCGGCACCCGCGCCCCCGGTGAGGGTGTCGATGCCCAAGCCACCGATCAAGGTGTCGGCGCCGCTGCCGCCTTGCAGCAGATCGCTGCCCCCCCCGGCCACGATGGTCACGCCCGCGGCCTGTTCGCTGGCCGACAAACCGTCGGCGCTCAAGCGCGCCACGGTCTGCCCATTGCTCACGCTTTGGTCGTCGCCGTCGGTGCCGATCAGCCAGGTGCGGCTGGTGAATTCGCGCCCGGCTTCGTCGCGCAGCACGGTGGCGCTGTCGGTGTGGGTGTAGCTGATTTTGACCGGCCCGGTGAGCGCGTTGTTGAACGCCAGTTGCAGGCCCTGGCGTTGGTTGAACGAGGTCAGCGCAAAGCCGTTGTAGCTGTCGCTGGTGCCCATGGCGCTGAGTGAAAAATGCCCGGCCAGGGCGCTGCCTTGCACCAGTGCGTGGTCAAAATTGATTTGCAGCAACTGGTTGCTGGCGCCCCATTTGACGGTGTTGATGGTGGTGGCGGCGTCGCCCCCTTGGCTGTAGAGCAGCACGTCTTGCTGGGCCACGATCGCGCTCAGGCGCGTGTCGTACCAGTTGTCGTTGACCTTGAAAGCGCCACGCGTGCTGGCCGTGAAACCGCTGGTGAGCAGCACATCGTTGTGGCCCAGTTGCACTTCCAGGGTGTTGGTCTCTGAGAGTTGGTTCACATCGGCGGCGGCCACGCTGAGCACTTGGCGCGCCGTGCTGGTGGCGGTGTCGATCACCTCAAAGCCCTGCAGCTTGTGGTAGCCCGCCGCAGCCACGCGGGCGTTGGCCGCGCTGTCGCTGCCGGTGGCGCGCGCATTGCTCACGAAGTCGGCCAACACCACGTTGGCGCTGCCGCTGTAGGCACTGGCCCAGCGCAGGGTGTCGCGCCCGCTGCCACCGTCGAGCACGCGAAACGCCATGTCGTGCAGCACGGCCACATCGTCTTGCGCGCCCAAACGCACATGGTCGTAGCCTTTGATGCTGACGCTCTCTTTGGTGTTGGCCACGCTGCGATCCAAAATTTGGTCGAGCAGGCCCGAATACACCGCGCTGGTGGCCAGATCGAACGACACCACGCCGTTGACCGCCGCCGGGTTGGACTTGACCACCGCGCCGGTGCTTTGGTATTTGGCCGCTTGGTAGATCTCGATTTCTTGGCGCAACTGGCTGCTGACCGTGCCATCGAAGGTGATGATGTCGCCCCAAACGCCCACGCCGCCCAAAGAGCTGTGGCGGTACTCGTAGCTGTTCAACTTCAAATTGCCCCATGCACTGGCGTCCACTCCGCCCGATGTGTACAAGCGCCCGTCGTACACGCTGCCGCTGCTGACGGTGGTGTAAGCATAGGTGCGCTTCAAGGTGCCCTGCGCGTACAGCGCGTCGCCCGCGCGGTTGCCGATCAGGGTCGATTGCGACCAAGCGTTTGGCGAAAACTCCATCAGCCCAGGCGCCCAGGTCATCGCGTCGTAGGTGTAGTAGGTCAGCGGATCGGTCACGCCCGAGGCGTTGGTTTGCGCGTAGCGGCGGCTTTCGATGTAGATACCGCCCGATCGCGCCACGTCCACGCTGGGGTTGTACATGGCCGAGAACAAGCTGTAGCCGCCCAAGTTGTTGGCATCGTAATTGCGCGGCGTGAGCGAACGATAAAAACGGTTGTTGCCGTGTAACTCCGTATAAGCGTTCCACAGCGATTGTTGTCCGGTCTCGGCGTCCACCAACAAGCGCAACCTGCTGCTGTCCACCGGCGTGAGCGCAAAGGCAATGCCGTCTTTGCCGCCGCGCACCGCCGCCCACTGCGCCACCGCGCTGCCGTGCGCTTGCACGATGCTGTTGGGGTCGAGCCAATAGGTGTTGGCTTGCAGTTGCGACCAGTGCGTGTCGTCGGCCTGTACATAGACCTCGCGCTGCGCGCTCTTGACCTCAACCCCGCCTCGGCTGCTCACCACTTGCAATTTGCGCACCCCGTCGGCCCCCCAGGCGCTGGCGTCGATGTTGGCAAAGTTCACGCTGCTGGCGCTGCTGCTGAGGGTGTTGCTGGCAACTTCGACGCCGTCGATCAAGAGGCGGATCACGTCACCGGCTTGCGCGTTCGTCAAACGCACCGACACGCTTTGGTTGCTGCGTGCTTCAACCACGTTGTCGGCGCTGACGTTGTCGATCAGCGGCACGCCGCGTTCGGCCAAGCCCGGCATGGTGATGGTTTGTGCGCTGTTGATGTTGTCGGCCAAATCGGTGATGAAGCCGGCCTTGATTTGCACCGATTGCCCCGCCGTCAGGTTGACGCCCGTGCCCAATGTGACGCGCCAAGTGGTGCTGTAGCCATTGAGGCCACCGATGGCGCTCACACCACTGGCGGTCACGTTCCACTCGCTGGGCAGAGCCGAGTAGAGCAAATTCACGTGTTCGGCAAAGCGCAGTTCCAACACATCGCCCGCGTTGTATACGCCCTGTGCGCCGCTGTAGGTGACCACCGCCAGCGAGGCCAGCGGCAACACCGCACGGTCGATGGTGATGGTGCGCGGGGTGGAATAGGTCGAGGTGTAGCCGGTGGCGGTGTCGAGCACCTGGGCACTCAAATTGACCGTGCCCTCGTTGGGCAAGGCATTGGCGCTGACCGGCACCGACATGGCAAACGACAGTGAGACCGAGGGCGGCGCCACCAAGTCGCTGAGCATGGAAAACGAATTGGCCACGTAGTTGATGTCACTCACCCGTAGCCAATTGATCTGCGTGTTGTCGCTGAGCTTGTAGCGCATGGTGATGCTGACGCCTGCGCTGGTGCTGCTAGTGTCCGAATCGGCCGGATCGGCTTGGCCTGTCAAGGTGAGCAAGGTGTTTTGCACCGCCCCGTTGCTGTCGGTCCAGGTCACGCGCACCTGGGCCTGTGCGCTTTGGCCGTATTGCAAATAGCGCGTGACACCGCCCGGCCAAGTCACACCAAAAGCGCTGCCGCTCGATGGGGAGTCGGCATAAAAAAAGTTGTTGCTGCTGCTATAGGGCACGCTGAGCACCAAGGTATTGGGTGCAAAAACTTGTTGGCCCACCACCTGGCCGTCCATTAGCAGGCGGATTTGGCGATTGCTGGTGCGCAGCGCTGCCAGACCTTCTGCATAGGTCATGGTGTAGTCGACACTGGCCGGGCCGCTGGCGGTGAAGCTGGCGCTGGGCGACTCGAAACCGGTCACAGGCCTTTGGGCCGCGCCCACGGTGTTGCCGCTGGCGTTTTTCCAGGTGACGGCCAACGCACCGCCGCTCAGACCGGCGGAGCCGATCACGTCGTCGGGCACCACCACGCTGGTGCGCAACAGCGCCTGCGGCTGCAAACCGGCCACCGAAAAATTGTCCATCTCGGCGGGAAACACCAAGCCCGATGGCACGGACGGATACCAATAGTAATAAAGCGGGGTGCTGTTTGTGTAAGCCCCAGCCGGTGGCGTGGTGTCGGGCGTGCCCTCGTAGGTGATGCTGGCGACTTTGCCGTTGGCGTCCAACACCACACTCGACTGGCTGATGGCCACGTCTTTGACCGTGAGACCACTGACCGGGTGCCGGAATGGCATCGACACATACACCGTGGACGTGGTGCCGCTTGGCAAGGTGGGGCGGTTGCTTTCGTCGTAACTCAGGGTCAGCGTGACGCGGCCCGCGCTGTCGACATTGATACTGTGCCCATGCGGCTTTTTGAAAGCCGAGGTGTCGACCGACATGACGCGCAGGTTGGTGATGTCGGTCCAGTCGGATTTTTGGCGCCAGGTCAGGCGGTAGCTGTTGCGCGGGGTGTCGGCGCTGTCGGGGTTGATGGTGTTGGCGCTGGCATCCAACTCGTTGCCGCTGGCACGTAACCACACGTCGCTATAGTTGCCGCTGGAGGACGTGACGCGCACCCGCGCCATCAGGTAAGCGCCTTCGGCCAGGGTGAAGGCTTTGTTGTTGGGCAAACTCACATCGAGCGAGAGGCCATTGACGCGAAAGGCTTGTGTGTCCACCACCTGCGCAGTGCCACCGGGGGGCGTGTAGCTGACCTGCAATTGCCCGCCTTGCAAGGCCAGCATGTCGCTGAAACTCAGGCTTTGCACAAACGACAAGCGCTGGCCTGAGGTCAGTTCTTCACCGTTCAGGCGTGCGTCTTCAAACAAAGCGCTGGGCGTGGACAGCACGCTGGGCACCTCCAGGCTGGGCACCGTCCAGGCCAGGTTGCTGCTGGGGCTGTTGCCCGCGTCGTTGACCAGGCGGCTGGCTTGCAGGCCCACGCGGTCGTTGGCTTGCAGGGTGTGGCCGCTGCCCAAATAGAGTTGGTAGGTGCTGGCGTATTGCGCGCCGTTGACGGTTTGGCTGTTCACAGCCACCAAGCGCGCGCCCGCGCCCAGGCTGCGGCCTGTGGGCAAAACCAGGGTGCTGAGGCTTTCGGCCTCGCTCACGCGCACGGCTTCGCTCAGGGTGAAGGCCAGGCCGTCGTTGTTGGCGCCGTTGCCGTCGGCGTCAAAGCGTTGCACCGTGCCGCTCATGGCCGGTTCGCTGGTGGAGACTTTGAAGGCCTGCGTGACTTCGCCCGAGACCTGTCCGCCCTCGGTGGCGGTGGCTTTGAAGTAGGCGTTGTAGCTGGCGGCGTTGCCCGCCGCAGCGCGCAAGGCGGTGAAGTCGGCGGCGCTGATGTCGATTTGCCACAGGCCGTTGCTGCCGACTTGCACCTGCCGCGTGAACGTGGCGCTGCTGGCCCCTTCAATATAAGCCCCGAAGTCGATGGTGGCCCCGGCCACACCGCTGCCGCTGAGCACCTGGGTCTGGGTCCACTCTTGCACCGAGCCGTTTTTGCCGACCACGTTGTCGCCCGCAAAGTCGTTGAACACGGGTGCGGGGGTGGACAAAGAAATGTCAAAGCTGCCGGTGCTCTGGTTCGAGACGTTGCCTGCGGCATCGGTTTGCGTGACGCTGTAAACCGTCAGGCCCAAGCCCAGGGTTTCAAAGTCGCCGGGGCTGATGCTGATGCTGTAGCGGCCTGCACTGTCCACCGAGGGCCGCAGCAACAGGGTTTTGCCGCTGGCACCGGTGATGCGGATGTCCACCGTGGCCCCGGCCTCGATGCCGCTGCCGCTGAAGTTGTGGCTGCTGCGCGATTCAGCGCCAGTGATGCCATCGGTGAGCGAGGTGTTGTCGACCAGCGGGTCGGCCACCCGCGTGTCGCGCTGGGTGACCAGGGCCACCGAGGTGTCGGACACGTTGCCGCCCTGGTCTTCGATGTCGGCCCAGATGCGCCAGTTGCTTTGCGGCGCCGCCCCGTCGGCTTGCAACACGTTGGCGGCGCTGGGGCTGAACACCACTTGCCCGGCGCGCACCTGGTCGGCGCTGAGCACCACACTCAAGGTGGCGTTCAAGCCATGCAGGCGCACCGTGTCACCGGCCACCGCGCCGGTGCCCGCAAGGCTGACCACCACGCTCAGGTTTTGCGCGTCGCTGGCGTTGATCCAGCCGTCTTCGGCCAGTGCCACCGCCGGTTGCCCGGGTGCGCCGGGGCGCACCGTGTCTTTGTAATAACTGCGCGTGGCCCAGGCACTGGCGTTGCCGCGCGCGTCGATTTGGCGCACCTCCAGGCTGAACGCGCCGTCGGCAAACCCGTCGATACGGCTTTGCAGCGCGGCGGCATTGATCTGCCAAGCGCCGTTGCCCAACAGCGTCACATCACCCGTGGCCAAGCTGTAGGCCTGTGCGCCCTGCACCCAACGGCCTTCGATGCTGGCCCCGGTCGCCGCCTGCGTGCCCGACAGGGCCGACAAACTGGGCGCTTCGCTGGCGTTGATGCGGTTGTCGCTCATCCAGGCATCGAGCGCCAAAGCGCCGGGTGCCTGTGTGTCCACTTGCAGCAGGCGCTCGGCGCTGTAGGCCGAGGTGTTGCCCGCCGCGTCTTGCACGCGCACGGCCACCGCCGCCCAGCCCTCCCAGCCTTGCAGGCCCTGGCCGATCACCGAGACGGGCACCACCACGGTGGCGCTGTTGCCTGTGATGTGGCTGGCGTCCAGCAGCATGGCAAAGGGCTCGGTGGGCAACACGTCTTGGCCGCGGTTGGCCAGATCGGGCACGCGCGACCACAGCAGTTGCAGGCGGTCGCCCACCTGGGCACCGGTGCCGGTCAAATTGACCTGCACCGCCACACCGGCTTGCGCTTCGGCCAGATTCACCCAATCGGCCCCCACGGTGGCCACGTCGGTGGCGGCCACGCTGCCCACAGCGGGCACACTGGGCGCGGTGGTGTCGACCTGCACGCTGTGCGAAGAGATGTTGGGCACCGCGTTGCGCAATGCGTTACCTGCGCTGTCTTGCACGGTGGCTGAACCCAAATCGAGTGTGGTGGCCACGCGCAAAGCCCCGGCGCTGGCCTCGTCGCCCGCTTGCACTGGATAGCGCAGCACCATCCAGTGGCCGCCCAGGTTGCTGGCCAGCGCCGCGCTGGCGGCGCTGTCGTACACCGCCGTGCGCGCGTCCTGGCCGTTGCTGCCCCAGCCTTGCAGGTCCACACGGGGGTTGCCGCTCACTTGCAATGCCTCGCTCATTTGCAGGCGCACCTCGACCACATCGCCCTCTTTGGCGTTGCCGTTCAATCCATTGGCCAGCACCTGCGCGGCCAGCACACTGGGGGCCACCGTGTCGAGGGTGAAGCTGTTTTGCCCGGCCACCGGCACATCAGCCACACGCGATTCGTTGAGCAAGCCGCCACCGGTGTCGTACAACAGGCTGCTCACCCGCAGACGCACGCTGCCTTGGCCGAGGGCGGCGAATTCACTTTGCGAAAGGCTGTAAGACCAGACACCACCACTGACCGCAGTGGTGAACACGCTAGTGCGGCCATTCACGGTGAAGCTGAGCGCCGCGGTCGTGCCGTTGGTGCCACTGCCGCTGAGCACCAAGGGCCGCAAAGGCGAAGCGCTGTAATCGACCTCTTGGGCGTTGATGGTGGCGTCGCTGCCCACGAGCGTCAGGCCGGTGATGCTGTCCACGGTGGGAGGTTGGATTTCAACGGTGCTGAAGCTGAAGCTGCGCTGCGCCGGGGTGACGGTCACGTTGTCGGCCTGGTCGGTCTGCACTGCCGAGACTTGCACACTGACCAAAGCCGGTGGGTTGACGCCTTTGAGCACCTCAAAGTCGGTCTGCAACAGGTTCGCCCTCCACAGGCCTTGATCGTCAGCGGTGACAGATTTGTTGACGGTGTTGCCCCCTTGCACAAAGCTCAGGGTCACCACCGCGTTGGCCTCGGCCTGTCCGCTGAAGGTGTAGCCCGATTGGGTTTGCGCAAAAGTCAGGTTCTCCGGGGTGCTGGCCAGCACCGGCGCGGCAGGGGCGATCAAGTCGATGGCGAAGTTGCCCGTGACCGCTGCCGAGGCATTGCCGGTGGCGTCACGCTGAAACGCACGCACCAGCACCGCGCCACTGCCCAGGGTTTGCGCATCGGTCGCGGTCAAGTCCACGAACCACTGGCCCTGGCTGTCGACGGTGAACGAGCGGGTGATGCTGATGGCCTGGCCTTGGCTTTTCAGGTTGGCCGAGACCAGGGTGAGGCTGCCCGTGGCATCGCTCTCACCCGAGCCCTCAATCAGCCAAGTGCCGGATGACTCGGCGATGTTGAGCCACTGGCCAAAGGCCGGGCTGGTCAAACTCGGCGCTTGGGGCAGCGCATCCACGCGGCCTGTCCACACGGTCTGGCTGGCCCCGGCATTGCCTACGGCATCGACAAAATACGCGCTGGCCACCAGCGCCGCGTTGTCTCCCACCGCCGTCAGCGTGCTGACCGGCACCGTCACCACCACAAAGCCCTGGTTCACATCGCTTTGGCCCACGGTGTTGGCGATCTCGGTGCTGGCGTTGCCCCATCGCAGATACACCTTGTCACCGGCCACCGCGTTGGCCGCCAGGGCCACGCGCACCTGTACCGGTTGCGCCGCCTCGGTGGTTTGGTTGTTCACCCGAATCAGGCCACCGGCCAGTTCCGAGACGGCATTGGCCGCGTCGGCGGCGAGTTGGTTGGCCGTGCTCGGCGCATTGGGCGCGGTTTTGTCAAACGCAAAGTTGGCCACCGCCGTCGCCGACACCGAGCCATCGCTGGCACGCACAAATTGCGCACGCACCGCCAGCGCGCCCTCGCCCAAGGCATCGAGCTCGGCGGCGATGAGCGTGGTCTCCCAGTTGCCCGAGGGGTCCACCGCCAGCGTCGGGCCGTCGACGATTTGGCCGTCGGTGCGCACCCATTGCAGCTTGACCTGGCCACTTTCCGAGCCGTTGCCGCTGTTGCCGCTGACGCTCACGGAGCCCGAAACGCCCAACGCTTGGTAGTCCTCCGCGTTGATGCTGCCGTCTTGCGCCAAATTGCCCAACAAGGGCGCTTTGGCCGGGGCGGTGACGCTGATGGCGTTCAGCAAGGTCAGCGGGCTGCTGCTGTTGCCCGCCGCGTCGATCAAGACCACTTGGGCCTGCACCGTGCCCGAGCCCTGCTGGGCGATGGTGCTGGCCGGCACCGTGACGTACATCACATGTTGGGCACCGATTTGCGTGAAATCTTGCTCGCTCAAGGTCAGCGTCAGGGTTTGGCTGCCCCAAACCATTTGCACCTTGTCGCCCACGCCCAGCACCAGGTCACCGGCGGCGTTGCGCACCGGCACCGCCAGCGTCACGCCGTTTTGCGATTCGGCCAGGGTGATCTGCCCGTCGCGGGCGGCGCTGGTGCGGCTGTTGTAGCCGCTGGCAAAAATCAAGGCCGTGCTGCCCGCACCCGGCAATTCAGGGGCGATGGTGTCGATGGCAAAACTGGCACTGGTGGCCACCGAACTGTTGTTGGCGTCGCTGTCGCTGGCGCTGGCGCTGGTTTTTTGGCGCAGGCTGACGGCCACGCTGCCCTGGCCCAGGCTTTGCACCTCGCTGGCCGTGAGCGCGGGCGCGCTCCACTGGCCGTTGTTGCCCACTTGCACGCTGCGCGTGACGCTGCCGCGCGTGCCCGTCAGTTGCAGGCTGATCCAGCGCCCGGCCACACCCTGCCCGGCCAATTCGACGCCATTGGTGGCGCTCGCTTCGTTCAGGTTGACCAAACCGTCGCCGCCCACGGCCAACAAGCTGGGCGAGGGCACAGCTGTTTCCAAGGTGAAGCGCTGGGTCGAGAGCGCACTGCTGTTGCCCACGCCGTCTTGCGCCCAGGCTTGCAGTGTGACCGCGCCGCTGCCCAAAGCGGCCATGTCGCTGGCCGACAGGCTGTGGCTCCAGCTGCCGTTGGCCACCGTGCGCGTGGTTTGCCACTCGCTGCGCGAGCCTTGCAAACGCAGCACCACCACGCTGGCCCCGGCAGGGGCGCTGCCAGACAGCGACAAGGGACTGGCTTGCTCGGTCAAGGGCACGCTGTTGTCACCGCTGATGGCGGCAAAGCTCACCGTGCCGCTCAGCGGCGTGGCGCGCAGGGTGAGGCTGCGCTGCACGCTGGTGCTGGTGTTGCCTGCGGCGTCGGTTTGCAGCGCTTGCAGGGTCAGGGCGCCGTCTTGCAAAGCTGCCAGGTCGGCGCTGGAAAGCACCGTGCTGTAGCGGCCATTGCTGCCCACACTGGCGGCAAAGCTGCGGCTGTTGCCTTGCGCGTCGCTCAGCGTCAGGGTGACAGTGGCACCGGCCTCACCCGTGCCCTCCAGGCTCAGGCCCTGCGCCAGTTCGCTGGCGCTGAGCACATCGTCGCTGGCGATGTCCGCGTCCAGCGTGGGCGCGGCCACGCTGGCGTCGATGGTGAAGCTGTGCGTGGCCGTGGTGGAGACGTTGCCCGCCGCATCGCGCTGGCTCAGCGTCACCGTCACCGTCCCCTCGCCCAATGCGCGCAAATCCGCTTGGCTCAGGTTCAAGCTCCAAGTGGCTTGGTCGCCCACCCCCAAGTTGGCAAAGCTCAGCGTTTGGCTGCTGCCCGACAAGGTGAGCGTGACCACGGCCCCCGGCTCACCGCCGCCAGAGATTGACAAATCCGATCCCAGAGCCAGCGCATTGACCTGGTCGCTCTGGCCCACCGTGTTCAGGGTGGGGGCCGATACGCTGGCGTCGTACACCACGCTGCGGCTGCGGGTGCTGCTGCTGTTGCCCGCCAAATCGGTTTGCCAGATGGAGAGGTCCAGGTTGCCCTCGCCCACCTGGCCCCAGGCCGTCACGTCCAGGTTCAGGATCCAGCGGCCTTGCGCGTCGGCCTGCACCGTGCGCACACTGCCTGCCACACCGGTGTCCAGGTTGCTCAGTTGCACCGACACCGTGGCCCAGGCCTCGGCGCTGCCTTGCAACGTGACGGCACTGCGTTCGCTGGCGTTCACAAAATCGTCTTGCGCCACACTGCCCAGGCTCAGGGCGGCAGGCGCTTGGGTGTCGATTTGCAGGTTCAGGGTGGCGCTGTAAACATAGCCGCTGCGACCTTGCAAACGCGCTTGGATCGGATAAGCACCATCGCCCATGGACGGCGGCAGACTGACCGAAATGCTGTACGCGCCGGTGTCCGGGTCGGCAACGGTCCGCGCCACCGTGACCCAAGTGCCCCCCGCGCTGTAACCAATGTCAGCCAAAGCACCCAACTCGGCGCTGCCGCTGAAGGTCATGCGCTGCAAATCGCCGCTTTGTGTGCCCGCATGCTGGGTGTACCAGGTGCTGTCGGTGCTGTCGGCGCTGTTTTGCTGCGCCTCTTCAATGTTCAAACTGGGCGCGCGCGCGCTCAGGTCCACCGCGATGCCTTGCAACACGCTGTAGCTGGCCCCCGTGTTGCCCGCCACATCGGTGATGCGTGCCGTCACGTTCAGGCTGCTGAACGAACCGGCTTGCTCGATTTGACTGCCGCTGATGTCCACCAAGACGTAACCACGAATCAGGTCGTCGGCATCCAAGGTGTGGCTGAGCGTCACGCTGCCCCATGACAGGCGCAAGGTGTCGCCCACTTGGGCCAACTGGCCGCCTTGCGCCCCGTCGGTGGGCAGGGCCACCGCCACGCTCAGGGTCTGCGCCTCGTATTGGCCGCTGACCGCGTTGTATTGGTACACCTCGCCCCAATTCACCCCATTGAACCAAGCCCTGGCACTGTCGCTGTTGTAGGCGTCGGCGGCGCTGCGCTCGGAACCCTCCGGCGCGCGCACCGGTGTGGTGTCCACCGTGAAGCTGTGGGTGGTGGTGGCCGAGACATTGCCTGCACGGTCGGTTTGCACCAGTTGGACGGTGTAAACACCATCACCGCCCAGGCTTTGCAACTGCGCCGCCGTCACCGGCACGCCCCACAAGCCGTTACTGCCCACGCTGTGGCTGCCCAAGTCGAGCAAGACCTGGCCCTGGCTGCCGTACAGCACGGCGCTCAGATTGGCCAGCGCCTCGCCCGTGCCGGTGATGCGCAGGCCGTTGGCTTTTTCATCGGCGTTGACGGTGTTGTCGGCGCTGACCTGCACCGCGCTGGGCGCCAGCACCGTGTTGTCCACCGTGAGCGTCAGCGCTGCGCTGGGCAAAGAGCTGCGGCCCGTGCTGCTGTCTTGCGTCCAGGCCCGCAGCGCGTGCACGCCCTCGGCCAGCGTGACCGACAGGCTGACCGCGCCGCCAGTGCCTGAGACGATTTGGCCCAGCGAGGTGTCGGTGCCGGCGGTGTAGACCCCGTCGCCGTCCACATCGTCAAACACGAACACGTCCAAGCCCGCTTGCGCCACCGTGGTGTTCACGGTCACGGTGTTCAATCGCGTGATGTTGTCGCTGGCGCTGCTGCCGCGGTCGTCGTCGTCGATCAGGTCGAGCAGCCCCGGCGCGGCCAGGGCGCTGCGGTTGATGCCAAAGCCGCGCGTGCCCACACCCACGCCATTGGGCAGCGCGGCGCTGTCGTTGCCCGCCGCGTCGGTTTGCGTCACGCGCACCGTGTGTTGGCCGTCGCCCAAAATGTTGGCGTGCGCCGTGCCCAGCGTGTAGCTCCAGCGGCGCACACCGGCCACGGTGGTGTAGGTGATGGCCTCTGGCAAGACGCTGATTTCTGCGCCGCCCTGCGCCACCAGGGTGAGGCTCACCGTGGCCCCGGCCTCGCAGCTGCCGGTGATTAGTGCATTGGCTGCAAATTCGGTGTCGCTTATGAAGTCGTTGCCCGCGATCGTGTCGATGGTCGGGGCCACCACCTGCGTGTCGATGGTCACATCTAGCTCGCGCACCACGCCCAAGCTGCCAGTGGCGTTGTGCATCAAGCGAAACTGCAAAGTGTGCTGGGCATCGGTCAGGGCGCTGCTGGAGGTCCACGCAAACTGGCCCGCGTTCAAGGTGGCGCGACCGATTTCCACATTGTTTTCCAGCACCAACACGGTCCAGCCCGATTCAGCGGCCAAGCTGGTCACCGTGCCGCTCAAGGTGGGGGTGGCGTCGTGGGTGATGGTGTCGCTGGTCAAACCGCTGTTGCTGGCCAGATCCAGTGTGACCGCGTCGATCTCGGGCACAGGGCTCACGCGCACCGGCACCGTGCGGCGGATGGGCGCGGACACATTGCCCGCCAGATCGGTTTGGGTCACGATGAAGGTGATCTCGCCGTCGACCACGCGTTGCGCAGCGATCAAGCTGGCCAGCGAGAGCGACCACACGCCGGTGCCCGCGTGCGCCTGCACATCGCTGTAGCTGGCCAGCTCTGTCCCGCCTTGCAGCACCTGCACCGCAATCCGGGCCTGCTGCTCGGCCCCACCAGAAATCGCCAAACTCTCTGTCCAAAGCTCGTGGGCAATGGCGTCGCCATTGCCCACCGCGTTCAGGCTCAGGCCCGTGGCCTCGGTGTCCACCACCACGCTAAGGCTGCGCACCGCCGAACGGTTGCCCCACACATCTTGTGTGACCACGCTGAAGGTGTGACGGCCGTCGCTCAGCGCGCTTGGCGCAGCGATCAAGACCTGCCCGTTGACCACGTCACTGGCCAACTTTTGCACCAAACTGGCCCGCTCGCTGTCATCGATCACGCCGTCGCCATCAGCATCCATCCAGCCCAGCACCGACACCCCCGAACCCACCGAGACCTGGAACTGCGGTTGATTGAACTTCGTGCGGTTGTCGCTGCGGCTGGCGTTGCCCACGCCGCTGTCTTGGTCGCTGGCCAGCTCCAGCGCGCTGGGCGCGGGCGGCAAGTCTTTGTGCAGTTCCAGCGCGCGCAGGCTCTGGGTGTTGAACACGGTGCGGTTGCCTGCCGCATCCGTGGCGCTGGCACTCACGCTCAAGGCCCCATCGGCCAAACCCAGCATGGCGTCATCATCCATCGAGACGCGCCAGGTGCCGTTCACATCGGTGATGGCCACCCCGCTGACCACGCGGCCATTCGCATCGCTCAGGCTCAGCTCGATGCGGCTGCTCGCCTCGGCTTGGCCCGTGAAGGCCTGCCCTGCCAGCACACTGGCGCGGTTGATGCCGTCGGTGGGCACACCACTTAAAGTGAGCGTGACCACATCGCTGGGCACAGCCAAGCCGCCAAAGCGGGGCGCTTGGATGTCGAAATACAGGTTTTGCGTGGTGGCCGTGCTGGTGTTGCCCAACGCGTCTTGCGCCGAGACGGACACCGTCAACACCCCACTGACCGACTGCAAAGCACCCCAATCGGCCCGCGTCAAGCTGGTGCGCCAGAGCCCATCACCGCCCACCACCACACCTGTATGCGTGACCACCACGCCGCCCTGCGCAAAGCTCAAGGTGACGGTGCTGCCCGCCTCGCCTGTGCCGCTGAAGGCTAGGCTCAGGCTGTCAGCGTTGTAAACCACGCTGCCATTGATGCGCCGCACACTGCCGTTGTCTTTCACCGTGGGCAACTCCAGCGTCGGCACAGCGGGCGGCGTCACGTCCACGTACAAAGAAGGGGCGTTGATCACCGCGCCGGGGTTGCCAGCAGCATCGGTGCTCCACGCCTGCACCGTCCACAAACCGTCCCCGAGTGTGTTCAATTCGGTGTTGCTGAGTCGCAGCACCCAGTGGCCGCTGGCGTCCACCGTCGCCGTTTGCAACACGCTGTGGTTGCTCGCATCGCTCAAGCGCAGCGTCACCGTGCCCAGCGCCTCGGCGCTGCCCGTGAACGGCACACCGCTTTGGCTGTCGGCCAGGTTGTAGCCCGTGTGGCCACTCAGTCTGCGCCCAGTGGCAGGCAAGCTGAGTGTGGGCGCCTCCGGTGCACCCAAGTCCAAATAAACAGTTTGCGCCGTACTGGCGGCCGAGGTGTTTTGCCAGGTGTCTGTGGCGCTGGCACGCACCTGCATGCGGCCTGGGCCCAGGTTTCGAAACGCGAAGATGTCGGCGGGACTGGGTTGCCAGGACCACTGCCCGTTCTCACCAGCTTGCACCGTACGGCTGAGGGTTTGCGCACCGACACTGAAGCTCAGCGTCACCGTGGCGTTGGCCTCTGCCTCACCGCTCAAGGTGTGTGGCGTCTGCGCTGGCGTATCGCCCAGCGCCTGCCCTTGCACCAAGCCAAAGCTGGCCCGGTTCCAGGCCTTGGTGCCATCGCTCATGCTGAACAAATCGGTGGGCAGTGTGATAGCAGGGGCATCGGGCGGCGTCACATCAACAAACAAGCGCTGGTTGGTGCTGCTGGGGCCAACGTCGCCAACCGTGTTGTAGGCACGTGCTGACACCGTGACCTCACCACCTTGGAGGGCTTGCCAATCAGCCTGCGGCACGCTGACTTGCCATTGGCCACTGGCACCAACCTCGGTTTGCACGCTACGCACGCTGCCCGCGCTGTCGGTCAGCAGCAATTCCAGCCGAGTGCCGTACTCGCCACTGCCACTGATGCTCAGGGACCGCGCTGCTTGGGCATTGAGAACCGGCAAACCGTTGTTCGACAAAGTCAGGTTGGAGATGGCGGCCAGCACCGGTGCCAAAGGGACCGGGACCACCAAGCGCCACTCGCCCTGGCTGGTGTCGCTGCTCGCCCGTTCGCTGGACACAGGCAGGGTCAACAAAGCATCGCCCAGCAAGGAGGCCTCGGACGATGCCTGCGAACCGTTGCCAGTGGTGTCGGCTGCGTGTGGGCTCACAAGCTCATCGTGTTGGCTGCGCGCGTCGTCGATGCGCAGGTCCAACACCACCCCGGTGTTGCTGACCGCAGCGCCGTGCGCCTCGTCGCTGGGTGGGACAGCTTCAGTGGCCGCTTTGTTGCGGGCTTGCGGGTCGAACAGCGGCACATCCGTGCTTTGCGGCGTGAACACCCGCACCGGTTCATCGGGCGCTTGCACCAACAACTGAGTGATGGTTTGGCCTGCAAAAAACCCGGCGATGCGCACCGTGGCGGATTCGCCCGAATCCTGCGGCAGGCTCAACAACAAATCAGGACCGTCGCGCGCCACCGTCAAGCCGGCTTGTTCTAGCACCAGGGTTTCACCGTTGCGCACCGTCAGTTGCGCGCCGTTGGCCAGGTCCAGCGTTTGCGTGCCTTGGGCGTTGATGCGTTGGATGCTGATCATGGGTCAGGTTCCGTGAGGGGTTGGGGGGCTGTCTGGTTGTGGCACCAGCAGTTGGTGGGTGGGCCCGTCGGCCAGCAAACGTCCGTCTTCCAGCACCACCAAGCGCTCTGTCAAAGCCAGCGCACGGGCGCTGTGGCTGACCAAGATCAAACTCAGGTCGGGCCAGGCTTGCAGGCGCTGCATGATGAGTTGTTCGCTTTCGGTGTCCAGCCCCGCCGTGGGTTCGTCGAGCAAGAGCACACGCGGGCGCGTGGCCACGGCGCGCGCCAGCGCCACTTTTTGGCGTTGACCGCCCGACAAATTGGCCCCGTACTCTTCGATGGGCTGATCCAGGCTCATCGCACCGCGTGCCAAGTCGCCATCCAAACTGGAGATGTGCAGGGCAAAACGCAGCGCCTCCAAGCGCTCGGCTTCGCTGGCATCGGGCGGCAGGTTGAGCAAGATGTTGTCTTGCAAGCTGCCACTGACCAGCGGCGTTTCTTGCGGCTTGAAGGCCAGCCAGCGCATGCGGTCGGCCAGGGCGATGGCTTGCACATCGATGTGGTCCACCCGCACCTGCCCACCGCTGGGCACCACCACCCCGGCCAGGATGCGCAGCAACGTGGATTTGCCCGAACCGGGACGGCCCAACAAACCCACGCGCTCGCCGGGGGCGAAGTTCAGGCTCAACTCGCGCAACACCTCGCGCCCCGCGCCACCGCCCACCGCCGCACCAAACACATGGCGCACCCGGTCGATTTGGATCTGGCCCTGCACGCCTTGCGCCGAGCGACGCAACCCGCTTTGTTCGTCATCCGAGGCGGGCGCAGGCGCGCCACCGTCATCCACATGCAGCCAACGGGGCGCGTCGCTGACATAGGGTTCGAGTTGCGCGAACGACTGCTGCACCTCTTGCCAGCGCGACAGGGTTTGCAAGGCCGCTGCCGCCAAACCCAAGGTGCGCCCGGCCAACATGGAACAGGCGATCAAGGCCCCGGTGCTCATCCATTGGTCAAACACCAAGTACGCGCCCAGCGTGAGCTGGCTGACGAAGTTGAGCAGGTTCATCAGCTGCGACCAGTGCTGCACCAACATGGCTTCCAGTCGCAGCCAGCGCGAGAGTTGCACCTGTTCGCGCGAGGCCTGGGCAAAGCGCTGCGCCATGTGTTCGCCCGCATGGCTGATGCGCAGCACATCCAGTGAGGACAGGGTGTCGCTGAGCAGCGCCAGCTTGCGGGTTTGCGCCTGCAGGTGCCGTTGGCCGATGCGCCACTGTCGCTGCTTGAGCCACCACGCACCGCCCAGGTAGACGCCCAGCCAGAACAACAGCAGCAACATCAAGGGCCAGGCAATGGTGCCCACCACCAGCAACATGAACAGCACAAAGGGCAAGTCGGCCAAGGCCAACAAATAACTGGCCGAGAAAAATTCGCGCGCGCTGGCCAAGTCGCGGTAGAGCGTGAGCAAGCGCGCCGCCATGCCCGGCTGCGCCGCGCTGCGCACAGACGGACGCAACAGGCCTTGCATCAGGCGCTCGTCAATTTGCAGGTCCAGCCGCGCTGCCAGCGCCTCGGTTTGTCGCACCCGCAAGGCGCGCACCGTGAACTCGATGGCGGTGTAAATCAACACGCCGATGACCAGCGCCCACAGGGTTTCAAAAATGCCGTTGTGCACCACCTTGTCGTACACCAGCATCGACAACAACGGTGTGAGCAAGGCCCCCAGGTTGACCAGCACCGCACTGGGCAAGAGCCAGCGCCACTGCCCGCGCAGCAGTTGCGCCAGCCAGGGCAGCAAAGCGGTGCTGCGCAGGCCAGGTACCGCTGCCTGTTGGCCGGTGGCTTCAGACATACTCGATGTTCACCTGGGCGATTTGCACATTGGCGCTGTTGAAAAAACGCACGCTGTTGTTGCCAAACGTGGTGGTCACGCTCGACTCGGCTTCGATGCTGTACGCCTCGCCCGAGGACAGGCGCAGCGTCAACAACGAGCTGTTGCTGTTGTCCACCAGGTTTTGAATGCCCGCTGAGCTGAGGGCCACCGAACTGCTGACGCCGTCTTTGGAGAGATCGAGCACCGAGAAGTGTTCGTAAGTGGCATCGCTGAACACGTTGGCCAGGTTCAAGGCCCCCGACGCGCTGGCGTGAAACAGCAAGGTGTCGCTGCCCGAGCCGCCCGCGCTGGTGCCGCCGTACAGGGTGAAGCTGCCGCTGGCCAGGGTCTGCGCCACGATGACGGTGTCGTCGCCCCCACCGCCCTCGGCGTGGTCGCCGCTCAAGCCGGTGTTGCCGGTTCGAAGGTCGATCACGTCGTTGCCGCCGCTTCCACTCAAGCTGTCGTTGCCATCGCCCGCCACCAAGGTGTCGTTGCCGCTGCCGCCGGTGAGCGTGTCGTTGCCCGCGCCACCTTCGACGCGGGTGCCGACACTGCCCACACGGATGCTGTCGCCTTGCGCAGAACCCACAATGTGTTCGACATTGCGCAGCACATCACCCGCTGCTTGGCCACCGGTGTTGGCCTGGGTGGTCAGGCTCAAATCAATCGTCACCGCGGTGGACTGGCTGTAGTCCACCGTGTCGGTGCCGCCACCGCCGTCGAGCGTGTCGGCCCCGGCGCTGCCCCAGAACGTGTCGTTGCCGCTGCCGCCGGTCATGGATTCGGCCACCGCCGTGTCGCGCCCGAAAAACGTGGTGCTGGCTGTGGCGTGTCCCAGCACGGCCTCGACCGCGTCGTCGATCACATCGCCCGCCGCATCGCCCGTGCCCTGGCCGCTGCCCAGTGTGGTGTTGGCCAGGTCAATGACCAGGGCGCCGCTGGCCAAAGCGGCGCTGCGGTGGTCCACCGTGTCGGCCCCGGCGCCGCCTTGCACATCGTCAAACCCCGCGCCGCCGATCAAGGTGTCGGCCCCGTCGCCGCCCAGCAAGGTGTCGGCCCCGTCGCCACCGGTGAGGGCATCGTTGCCCAAGCCACCTACCAAGGAGTCGTTGTCCGCGCCGCCGATCAAGCTGTCGTTGCCGCTGCCACCGGTGAGCGTGTCGTTGCCCGCCAAACCGTCGGCCTGTAAACCGGTCGTGCTGTTGTTGGTGTAGGTGTCGGCTTGCGCGGTGAGTGCAAACACCTCGATGCCCGCAAATTGCGTGGTGTGCGTCACGCTGCTGGCGTCCACCCAGCTGGCGCTGTTCAAACCGCTGGCACCGACCGTGAGGTTCAAAGCTGCGCTGCCGATGGCCTCAAAACGCAGGGTGTCGGCGGTGCCGGTGTCGGTGCCGTCGGCCAAACCCCCATAGATGGTGTCGTTGCCCGCGCTGGCCAAAAAGGTGTCGTTGTCCGCACCGCCTTGCAATGCGTTGGCGTTGGCGTCGCCGCTCAGTGTGTCGCCCAGGTTGGAGCCGGTGAGGTTGGCGATGTTTTCAAACCGGTCCAGCCGCGCCGCGCCGCTGCTGGTGGCGGCGTTGCCATTGTTCAAGGTGGCGGTGACTGCGCTGGTGGCGCGGTCGTAACTCACGGTGTTGACCTGGCTAGCGTCGCCCACCATCGTCAGCGTGCTGCCACTGCTGCGTGCGCCCGACAAGAAGGTGGTGGCCGCGCCGCTGGCCCCCCGCACGATCTCGACCGCACTGTCGATCACGTCGCCCGCCGCGTCCGACCCGGCTGTGCTCTGGCCACTGCCCAGCGTGGTGTTGGTCAAGTCCAAGGTCAACGCAGCGGTGATGCCTTCGTAGCTCACCGTGTCCACACCGTCGCCACCCTCGAACCGGTCCGACCCTGCACCGCCCACCAAGTTGTCGTCGTTCGCACCGCCTTGCAAGGTGTCATCGCCCGCGCCGCCCAGCAGCGTGTCGTTGCCCGCTGCGCCCGCGAGCACATTGGCCTGTGCATCGCCTTCGAGCGTGTCGTTGTGCGCCGAGCCGAGCAGGTTTTCAATGCCGGTGTAGCTGTCGCCTGCGGCGTCGCCGCTGTTGCCCGAAAGATTCAGCAAAGAGACTTCCACTCGCGCAAGCGCCGAAGCGTAGCTGGCGGTGTCCAAGCCGTCGCCGCCGTCCAAGGTGTCGGCGTCGGCACCGCCATCGAGCACATCGTCGCCGTCGCCGCCCAGCAGGCTGTCCTCGCCCGCTGCACCGCTGAGGCTGTCGTTGCCCAAGCCGCCCTCGAAGCGGTTGGCGCTGGCATCGCCCGCCAAGCTGTCGTTGCCCTGGCTGCCTCGGATGAGCTCGAATTCCTTGAGTTGGTCGACCTGGTTGCCACCGGCCACTTGCACCGCGTAATAGCCGCTCACCAGTGTGGCCAAGTTCAAGGTGAGCGCGTTGCCGCTTGCAAAAGAGCTGTAGTCGGCCGTGTCGATGCCTGTGCCTGTACCGCCTTCGAGCGTGTCGTTCGCACCCAGGCTGCCCAAGAGCACATCGTTGCCACCGCCGCCACGCAAGAGGTTGGCGCTGGCGTTGCCCTGCAAGGTGTCGGCGTTGCCGCTGCCGGTCAGGTTTTCAATGCTGATGTAACTGGCCCCCGCCGCCAAGCCGTCGCTGGAAACATTGGTCAACAGGCGCACATCGACCCCTGTGCCGCTGGCCTCGAAACTCACGGTGTCGTTGCCGTTGCCGCCGTTGTAGGTGTAATCGGTTTTCGTGCCCCCGGCGACAAAGGTGTCGGCTTGTGCGCTGCCCACAATGGTTTCGATGTCAATCAGCACATCGCCCTGCGCGTCGCCGCTGCCGCTGGTGGGGGCGCTCAGATCGAGCCGCACACCCACGCTGCTGGTGGCGTAGCTGGCGGTGTCGCTGCCATCGCCGCCATTCAAGGTGTCGGCCCCGGCACCGCCCGTGAGGGTGTCGTTGCCCAGCTCACCCATCAACACGTCGTTGCCCGCCAGGCCCGAGAGGTTGTCGTTGCCCGCTGCGCCGCGCAGGGTGTTGGCTTGGCCGTCGCCGATCAAGGTGTCGTTTTGCGTGCCACCGCTCAGGTTTTGGATGTTGCTGAAAAACTCGGCACCACCCGCGCCGTTGCTGTTGCCGTCGGTGCGCGACAGGCTCAAGTTGAGCGTACTGGCAAAACCGTCGTAGCTGACGGTGTTGATGCCCGCGCCGCCGTCAAAAAAGTGGCTGCCCGCGCCGCTGTTGCGCAATTCGTCGTTGCCCTCGCCGCCCCACAGGGTGTCGCTGCCGCCGCCACCGATCAGGCTGTCGTCGCCCGCGCCGCCTTGCAGCCAGTTGGCCTGGTCGTTGCCCGAGATCACGTCGGCGCCGTCGCTGCCGATCACATTTTCAATGTCCACAAACGCGTCGCCGTTGGCGTCGCCCCGGCTGCCGCCGGTGGCCAAGTCGAGCGTGACGCCGTCGGTGCCCGCGTTGGCGTAGCTGGCGGTGTCGACGCCCGCACCGCCATTGAGCACATCGGCGCCCGCGCCGCCGATCAAGGTGTCGTCGCCCGCGCCGCCCACCAGCACGTTGGCCAGCGCGTCCCCGGCAAGCACGTCGGCGTAGGCGCTGCCCGTGAGGTTTTCAATGCCGTTATAGGCATCGCCCACCGCCGCGCCCGAATTGAACTGTTGCAGGGCGTTGTCCAAATACGCTTGCACGGCCACCTGGGCGTTGGCGTAACTCACGGTGTCTTTGCCCGCCCCGCCGATCAGGCTGTCGCCGCCGCCGTTGCTGACCAGCACATCGTCGCCCGCACCGCCGTCCAGGATGTTTTTCGCGCTGTTGCCGATCAAGGTGTCGCTGCCCGCGCTGCCCAGCAGGTTTTCAATGCTGTCGTAACGGTCCCCCAGGGCCTGGTCGCCCAGGTTGTCTGGGGCGTTGGCCAGGCTGGCGGTGACGCCGCTGGCGCCTTCGTAGCTGGCCCAGTCGCTGCCTTCGCCGCCGACCAGGGTGTCGGCGCCCAGGCCGCCGCGCAAGGTGTCGTCACCGGTACCGCCTTCGAGTTTGTTGCCGCTGCTGTTGCCCACCAAGGTGTCGGCATGCGCCGAGCCGATCAAGCCGCGCATGCCGTGGTAGGTGTCGCCCTGCGCGTCGCTGCCTTGGTTGTAGGTGCTGTCGCTCAAGTCGGCGGTGACGGCAGTGCTGGACAGGCTGTAGCTGACCACATCGATGTCGGTCAGGTTGTAGGTGAGCGGGTCGGGCGTGGTGGCGGTGACTTCGGCACCGTAATACACATCGGCCCCGCCACCGCCTTCCAGCGTGTCGTTGCCTGCGCCACCGGCCAGCATGTTGGCGCTGGCGTTGCCCACCAAGCGGTCGGCGTTGGCGCTGCCGCTCAAGTTTTCGATGCCGTCAAACACATCGCCCGCGGCGTCGCCCGCCTGCGCCACGCGGGTGTCCATGGACACCACCAACCCCACACCCGCACCGCTGTAATCGCCCCAGTCGCTGCCTGGGCCGCCGACCAGGGTGTCGGCCCCCGCCCCGCCCGTGAGGGTGTCGTTGCCCACTGCGCCTTCCAATCGATTGGCGCTGCCATTGCCGGTCAAGCGGTCGTCGCCGCTGCCGCTGGTGATGTGCACGATGTTGGCCAAGGTGTCGCCCTGCGCGTGACCGCCGCTGCCCAGGCCGCTGAGCAAACTCACGTTCACGCCTTGGCTGTCGCCCTCGTAGCTGGCAGTGTTGCTGCCGGTGCCGCCGTCGAGCACATCGGCCCCGTCGCCCCCCACCAGCGTGTCGTCGCCCCGGCCACCGTTCAAGGTGTCGGCACCCGCGCCGCCGCGCACCCGGTCGTGGCCGTCGCCTGCGTTCAGGTTGTCGTTGCCTGCCGTGCCCATCAGTTCATAACTCCAGCCGCGCGCGGCCAACAAGAGTTTGGCGTTGCCCGCGCTGTCGTTGCCCAAGCCGGCCATCTCGGCCGCCGAACGCACATCGGCCCAACGAAACGTGAGGTCTGAGAGTTGGCTGCCCGAGGCGCTGAGCTGGCCCCCTTGGACGTTGCGCATTTGCACGCCAAACACCAGATCGCTGGGGTTGACGGCCACGCTGTCGTCGACCACGCGCCAACTCAAGGTGATGCGAGAGGAGGCAACCCCGCTCATAGGCAGCGTGAGGGCGTCGCCCACATTGGCCACCGACGTGGGCACTTGCACGCCGCTGGTGTTGGTGTAACTCAATTGCAAGTCAAGCTGCGCCAACAAGGCGCTGCTGGCCGATTGCAAGGTGAGCGTGGCGCTGCTGGCGGTGCTCAGGCCGGGCAACACCAAATCCGCGCTGGCGCGCACTGCGCCCGTGGGCGGGGCCACAGCGCTGCCACTGGCTTGCACCTGCAAAGGACTGGCGGCGAGCATGGCGGACACAGACACATCGGTCGGTCTTTGCCCCGAGGCGGCCAAGGCCACGTGGTCGAGCTTGTAGTCGTCGCTGTGCAGCCATTGACGTGTGACCACTTGGTTGGGGTCGGTCACTTCGGTGGGCGTGCTCACTTCGTCGAGGGTGACGGTGGCAATGGTGACACCTGCGCTGTTTTTGAAGGTGGTGACATCGCCCACCGTGGCGCGTGTGATGCCGTTGGCAGTTTCGTCAGCAAAGCTGTAACTGTCGCCGCGCGCCAGCAGCACGCGCAGCGCCGAGTTGTCGCCGTTGTCGGCCAGCGCGCGCACCAGGTCCGAGCGGAGGGTGAGCGTGTCGCTTGCTGCGTTGCTGCGCAAGTCCAGCACTTCGATGCTTTGGTAGCGTGCATCGTTGGCCCCGACAAAGTCGCTGGCGGCCACTGTGCTGGCCGTGCTCCACAGCAGGGTGTCGCTGCCCTCACCACCGATCAGGGTGTCGCTGCCCGCGCTGCTGACCAGGATGTCGTTGCCCCTGCCTGCTGTGACCAAGTTGTCTGCACTGCTGCCCGTGAGCAGATCTGAATGGTCCGAGCCCGTGATGTGTTGGATGTTGATGAGCACATCGCCCGCAGCGTCGCTGCCAGCGTTCAGGCTGCTGTCGCTGAGGTTGACCGTGACGCCTGCGCTGGCACTGGCGTAACTCACTGTGTTGTTGTCTGCGCCACCGTCAATGGTGTCACCACCCGCGCCACCTTCGACACTGTCGTTGCCCGCACCGCCAAGCAAGGTGTCAGCACCCAGCCCACCCCGCAAGGTGTCTGCACCTGCGCCGCCTTCCAAGCGGTTGGCACTGTCGTTACCCGTGATGACGTCGCCGCCGTCACTGCCGATCACGTTTTCAATGCTGACGAGCACATCGCCCGCAGCGTCGCCCACGGTTCCACCGGTGCTCAAGTCCAGCGTGACAGCCACGTTGCCCACGTTGGCGTAACTGACGGTGTCGCTGCCATCGCCGCCATCCAAGGTGTCATTGCCGACCAAACCGATCAAGGTGTCGTTGCCTGCCCCCCCTTGAATGCTGTTGTTTTGGTCGTCGCCCGTGAGGGTGTCGGCCTGCGCCGAGCCGATCAGGTGCGTGAAGTTGCTCAGCACATCGTCTTGCGCGTCGCCGCCGCTGCCAATGCCTTGGGTCAAATTCACCACCACCCCCTCTGCCGATGCGGTGTAACTGACCGTGTTGACACCATCGCCACCTGCCAAGGTGTCTGCACCCGCACCGCCCACCAAGGTGTCGTTACCCGCCAAGCCTTGCAAGAAATTTGCGCCACCGTCGCCCTCGAGCACATCGGCGAAGGCGCTGCCCGTGAGGTGCTGGATGTTGATGTAAATGTCCCCCGCAGCCTCGCCCAGCGCGCCAGTTTTGTTGCGCAAGCTGGCATTCACGCCCAGGCCTGTGCTGCTGTTGCTGGCCGCGGCGTTTGCATAGCTGGCGGTGTTGCTGCCCACACCGCCGTCGAGCGTGTCGGCCCCCGCACCGCCGATCAAGGTGTCGTTGCCCGCCAAGCCTTGCAAGAGATTGGCGTTGACATCGCCTTCGAGCACGTCGGCGAAAGCGCTGCCGCTGAGGTGTTGGATATTGTTGAAGGTGTCACCCGTGGCTTCACCCTGCGCGCCGCTGTTGGTGCGCAAGCTTGCAACCAAGCCCAAACCAGTGAGGGTGTTGCTGGCCGCCGCGTTTTCATAGCTGACGGTGTTGCGGCCCGTGCCGCCATCGAGTTCATCAGCCCCTTCGCCACCCATCAGGGTGTCGTCTCCCAGACCACCCCGCAAGGTGTCGTTGCCTGCCCCGCCTTTCAACACATCGTGGCCCGCGCCCGCTTCGATCAAGTCGTTGCCAGCACTGCCGTTGAGCGCATAGCTCCAGCCGCGCGCGGGCAAACCCAAAGTGCCCACAGGCACATCGCCGGCACTGCGAAAGTCGCCGTGGCTGAAGGTGTAATTTCGCTCCTCGAGCGGCTTGGACGTGGCGTCCAAATAGCTGACGCTCAGGGTGAAGGTGCTGTGCCCCGTGATCGGGACATCGTCGGCCAAGGCATTCCAACTCAGGGCCAAACGCAATTGGCTGACGTCGCTCACGGTGACGGTGTGGCCCTCAAGCGCGCTGCCGTTGATGGTCAAGCCTAGCGGCAAGCTGCCTGCCGTGCGACTGATCTGGATGCTGTTGGCAAAGGCGTTGGGGGCCAGTTCCAAGGTCGCCGCCACCACCGTGGGGTTGCTGGCGGTGGCGTTGCCCGCCACGTTCACCGCGAGGGGACTGGCGGCGAACAACTCGCTGCCCTGCACCGCTTTGAAGGCGCGGTCAAGGTTCAAGCTCGCATTGGCGAGCTTGGCGCTGTCGGCATGAAACAGCTGCGCCTGCAAGGTCGACTCGATGGCGTTGGCGTCGTACTGTTTGGTTTCGGTCGGCACCACGGTGGGCTTGGCGGCCGAGGATTCGATGTTGTCGTGGGTCTGGTTGGACTGTTTGCCAAACCCCTGAGCGGCGGCCGTGCCCAAAGCCTCTGCTGCGCTGGGCGTGGTCGGCGATTGGGCGTTTTGCACCCGTTCACTGAGTTGCTGCACCTGCTCCACCAGCTTGTCCATCTCGGCGCGCGCGGCACTGCCTTCTTTGGCGTCTGAACCCACATTGAAGTCGTTGCCAGCGCTTTCACTGACACCCACCACCGGTTTGAGCGGTGTGGCCTGCACCCGAAACGAGCCGCCTTCCACCGGTTTGACTTGACCCACTTTTTTGAGCTGGTCGCTGAGCATTTCGCTGCTGCCATCGGCAAACACCAAACGCGATTGGCTGGGGTTCAAGGCCGCGGTGAGTGCCGCTTGCGGCAGCACATAGCGCTCGCCTTGCGCGCCCAACACCACCAGGTCCACGTCCACCAACTCGATGCCGCGCACCGCCGAGGGGGCGATGGGCAAGGCAAACTGGGTTTGTCCGTTGCCCGATGACGCCGCTTCAACGATGGTCACACGCCCATTGGGGTTGGCTGGCACCTCTTTCTCAGGCACCGCAGCGTTAGAGGGTGTGGGCAAGGATGGGTTGAGGGGGGTCTGATCGGCCATGGTCGGTTCTTTCAGGTGAAGGGATGTGGTGGGTGTCAGGGCGCAGCGGAAGGCACGGCGGCGACCTGCTTGGAAGGTTTGGTTACCGCGCCACGGGTTCGCAACAGGCTGTGCACCAACTGCTCTTGGCGGTCCTGCATTTCGGCCATGCTGTGCTGTTGCATCTGCATCAACTCCAAACGGCGCTGGCTGTCTGTTTGCAGTTGTTGCCCGAGCTGTGCTTGTTGTTGTTGGTGTTGCGCGACCAGTTGCGCCAAGGTGTCGGCCCAGGGCCATTCGCGCGCCAAGACTTGGCGCAACACGTCTTGCTGATAGGCCAAGGCTTGCTGGCTGTGCTGCAACTGCTGCTCGATGCGCTCGAGCACCACCAACTGGTCTTGCTGGGCGAGCCGCCACTGCGCCATCGCATCGCTCGATTGCTGCTCGGCCTGCAGGCGCACCTGCGACAGGGTCAACAGGTCATGCTGCATCTGGGTTTGCCGCTCCAAGGTGGCGGCCACGCTGGTGTTGCTTTGAACCAAGGCGCGCACCCGACGCTCGGATTGGTCCAGCGCCACCGTCAGCGATTGCAACAAAGGCGAATGCTCGGCCAAGTCCGCCAAGGCTTTGTTCAGCGGTGCCACGTCCAGCCCATCGGCTGGCAGATGCGAGTGGGGCAACAAGTCGAAATAGCGCGACACGCGCGAACGAATCAAGCCCATGAGCTCGGAGGTCGCGCCTTTGACAAACACCCCGAACATGCCCAACACCATCGAGCCCAGCACGCCAAACAGCGAGGCCGAGAAAGCCACGCCCATGGCTTGCATCGGGGCGGTCAGGCGCGCCACCAAATCGGTCACCGCCGCCATCGGGTCGGTCATGCCCGGACCAATCGCAAAACCACCAATCAAATTGCCGATTTCTTTCAACGCGCCCAACAAGCCGATGAAGGTGCCGAACAAGCCCAAGCCGACCATCAAACCGGGCAGGTATTGGGCCACCATCAAGCGCCGGTGCAGCTGCGACTCGACCCGATCCAACTCGGAGTTCAAGGTTTCATGGGTCATGTCGTGCAGGGGCTTGTCCCGCACGGCGACCATGCTGAACATCAACTCCAACAAGTCGTAGCGTGGCTGCAGTCCTTTGCGGTAGTGCAGATGCAACCACTTGCCCAGGGCATCGGTGCTGATCTCGGGGTCGGGCAGTTTGCGAAAAAAACTGCTGGCGAAATGCGCTTCATAGTTGATGCGGCGCACGTGGGCGAGCATCAGCAGCGAGCCCATGAACAACAGCACAAAAATCGCGTAATTAATTTGCGGGTGCGGGTTGCCCTGCACCGTGGAGGCGATTTCGTCGATGAACGCGATGGCGGCGAGCAACAACAAAATGAACGGGATGCCAATCAGCAGGTAGTAGCGGGTGAGTCGTTTCATGTCAGTGGACTTTCAAAGCAACAAATCTCAGCGGGGTTCACGCAGGGCACGCGAGCCCCAACGCAGCAAAGGAGAGAGCAGGTAACTGAGCACGCTGCGCTGCCCCACCACCACGTCGGCGCTGGCGGTCATGCCCGGCAAAATCGTTTCGTTGGCCAGCGCCCCGGTGGCCGCGCGGGTTTGCACCAGCACGCGGTAATAGCGCTGGCCTTGCTCATCGGGCAAGGTGTCGGCGCTGACCTCGGTGACTTCGCCGTCGAGCGCGCCATACACGGTGTAGTCATAGGCCCCAATCAACACCCGCGTGGGCAAGCCGGTGCGCAGCGCGGCACGGTCGTCGGGGCGCACCCGCGCCTCGACCGCCAACGGGCCTTCGCTGGGGGTGATCTCCAGCACGGCTTCACCCGGCTTGATGACCCCGCCCAAGGTGTTGAAGTACAGGCGGTTGACAAAACCAGTGGTGGGGGCGCGCACGTCGGTGCGGCGCAAGCGGTCGCTGTCGGCACCCACCGCCGCTTGCATGCGTGCGATCTCGGCGCTCACCGCATTGAGTTCGGTGCGCGCTTCGGCGCGAAAACGCGAGGTGGCTTCGTTCATGCGGGCTTGGGTTTCGGCCTGGGCCGAGAGCAGGCGCGGCAGTGAATTGACGACATCGCGGTACTGGGTGTTCAGGCGCTCGCTGCGACCTTGCGCATCCAGCCATTCCATTTGCGAGGCCACGCCTTTTTTGTGCAGACCTTCCATCAAGGTCGACTGTTGTTTGGCCAGTTGCAACTCGGCCGCCAGGCTTTGCATGCGCAACTGCGCCTCGCGCAATTCAGCGCTGCGCTGCGCCACCGATTGCTGCAAGGCCGATTGCTCGGCGTCTAAGCGTGCCCGGCGCTCCTCGAACGCACGGCCTTCTAAGCTGCGCAATTCGGCAGGCACGCCGGCGGCAAATTGCGGCGTACCGCCTTGGGCTTCGGCTTGCAAACGGGCCACCTGCGCTTTGAGCGCGAGCAAGCGGCTCTGGCCTTGCTGCACGCTGCTGGTGGCGTTGATGCTGGACAAGCGCATCAGGGTGTCGCCGGCTTGCACCCGCTGGCCTTCGCGCACCGCGATGTCTTGCACGATGCCGCCCTCCAAATGCTGCACCACCTGGGCACGCGCCGCCGTGATGACACGGCCTTGTGCGCGCACGATTTTGTCCACCGGGGCCAAGGATGCCCACACCAACAAGGCCAGCAGCAAGGCCAGCAACAGCCACAACAAGCGCTTGTCGCGCCGCGCTTGCAGCACCTGTTCGGCTGGGTCAAATGGTGATGGGCTCATGATCCCGGCACCCGGCGCACTTGAACGCGGTTGTTGTTGGCCGAAGCCGAGGCCACTTCGAGCACGCGCACATCGATGTTGGCGGCGGGCACACCGTTTTCAATCAGGGCGTTGCGCACGCTGGTCAAACGGTAGAAAGCGATGCGGATCGCTTCCGAAAAACCTTGCGGGGCCACCACCCGCAATTCCCACTGGACCTTGTCCAAGGCCCCCCCCTCGCGCAGGCTGCGCATCAGTTGCACGCCCTCTTCAGTGGAGAGTTCAATCACATCCTTGTCAAACACCACCACCACACCCGAGGCGTTGCTTTGCACATGGTTGCTGCCCGGCGCAGGCATCAACACTTTGTCGCGCGCACGGACTTCCTGTGTGGGCGGGGCCTGAGACGGTTGCGGACGGTCAGGGCTTTTGAGCGCGGCCAATCGCCCCTCCAAAGCACCGATGCTGGCCTGCATCTGCGCCATCTCTTGCGCCAACAAACGTTGCTGGCGCACCGATGCCGCCAAGGCCTGTGCGGCTTGTTGCAACTGGGGCGCAGCGGGCGACTGAGACACCTGGGCCGCTTTGGCCTGCGCTTGCAGGTTTTGCAAGGCTTGTTCAGACGCCTGGAGTTCACGGGCCTTCGATGCGGCCGAGCGCTGGGTCTTGGCAGCCTGCTGGGGCGCGGCTTCGTCGCTCGGTCTCATTTTGCTCAGTTGCAGCACCGTGCCAATCACCACGATCGACATGACGGCGATGACGAACAACAAATTGATCGCCAAATTGGTGACCGCGTCGACATAGCCCGGCCAAAAAATATCCGATGCGTCATCCGAGTTTGAAGAGGCGGCCATGCAAATGTGTTCCGGTGGATCAGGGGTTCCCCATCGGCGCCAACTCGGTTGGTGACAGCTCTGTGGCAGCCGGGATGGGCTGGGTTTTCAAGAGCGGTGGCGCTGGGGGGGGTGTGGACGTGCTGGCAGGCTGAGGCGTGCTGGCTGGCTGAGGTGTGCTGGCTGGCTGAGGTGTGTTGGGCAGGGCGGGCACCGTGGGCGGGATGCTGGCTGACGCCGCTGCCAATTCCACCAGGGTGGCGTCTTCCACGGTGCTGAGCATGCCCATGCGCGCGAGCAACTGGGCCTGCGACTGCATTTGCTGCGAGAGCGTTTGAATCAAGCGTTGGCGGGCGGCAAAGTGGCGCTCGTAGGCATCGAGCACTTCCAGCAAAGAACCCATGCGTCCTGTTTGGAGTTGCTCATCGACGGCCTTCACCACCGCCGCACTGGCCAACTCCTCGGCCTGGCCCGCGGCCACGCGCAGGCTGGTCGATTGCAGCAAGGCAAAGTCGGCGTCCACTTGCTGCATCAAGCGTTCACCTTGCTCGGTCAGCTTGGCTTGGCGGTTGCCCAACTCGGCGGCGGCGGCGGCCGCTTGATAACCCTCTTTGCCGGCCAAGGAAGCCTGCCAGGTGGCGGTGACCAACAAGCGGTTGTCGGTCAAGGGTCCGTTGTCGCCACGCACATTTTTGGTTTGGTCGCGCTCCAAACTCAAGCCCACTTGCGGCAGCAACAAGGCTTGGTTGGAGGTCAGGGTGTGTTGCTGTGCCGACACCTCGGCGCGCAAGGCTCGCAATTCATGGCTTTGCGACCACGCCAGGCGTCGGATCTCGGTGTGTGTGGCCGGCAGCGCGGGCAATTGGTTCAGATAAGGCAGGCGCAAGGCCACCGGGTTTTGCCCGGTCAAGCGCTGCAACTCCAGCTGTGCGCTTTTGAAAGCGGCCAGTTGTTCGAGGCGCACTTGGCGCGCTTGCAGCACCCGGGTGCGGGTGCGCTCCAAATCCACGGTGCTGGCCGCGCCGGTGCTGGCTCGGGTGGTGACGTAGGCGAGCAAGCGCTCAAACTGCGTCAATTGCACTTGCGACTGCTCCAGCACCATGCGGGCGCTGACCAGGTTCAAGGTCGCTTGGGTCACGGCCAGCGCCACCGCTTCACGCGCCGCCTGCACACGCCAGCTGGCCGCCACTTGCGTGTTGCGCAAGCTGGCCCAGGCTTGCAACGAGGGCACATTGAACAACGGCTGTGTGAGGCGCAGGTTTTGGCTGCTGGTGGTCTGCGAGGTGTTGGTCTCGCTGCTGCTGCTGACGGTTTTGGACTGCTCGGGGCCTTGCGCCAAACGCACCGAGGCGCGAGGCAGCAAATCGGCGCGTGCCTCTTTGCTTTGGTTGGTGGCCGCATCCAGTTGGGCCATCACCTGGTCCATCACCGGGCTGAACGACAGACCCACATGGACCAAGTCGTGCAGGCTCAAACCGCTGTCGTCAGGCAAGGCTTTGGCGGCGAACGTGGGGGCCGAGACCAAATCGGCCAATTCCTGCTGCGGCAAGTCGATCACCGCGCGTTGGGCCAAGGCCGCCAAGGTCAGGCTTTGCCTGGAAAAATCGGGCGTGAAGGCGAGGCGCTCAAAGCCATCGGGGTTGCTGGGTGGGCGCGCCAGCACGCGCCGCTTGCCGCTGGACAAGGGGGTGGGCCATTGAATCTCTTGCAAATAGTTGGCGGGGTTGGGCGGTGCCGTGGTTTCAAGGCTTGCAGCGTCCACAGCTGCGCTGCTTTGCGCACGTTCTTGCCACATCTGCGCGCGTTGGCGCGCGCTGCCCAGGTCCAATGCGGCCCCCAGACCACGCGCGTCGTCCCATTCGCCACGCTGATCGGCCTGCACGGCCTCCACCGCTTGGCGGGTGCGTTCGCGCTGGCTGTTCAGGGTCGAGGGTGGCGTTGGGGGGGGTGGCAAGGCTTGCGCCCATGCATTGGCGCAAGCGGCTGCGCCCACCAGCCAGACACAGCAGCGGTGCACCAGACTGCGCGCGGCGCGTCCGGGGTTCAAGGCGGGGGTGGCGTGGCGCGGTGTGTTCATGGGGTCAACGCTCGCGCAGCGCTTCGCGGGCGCGCAAGATGGGCTTGAACAAGTAGGACAACACGGTTTTTTGCCCGGTCTTGATGTCCACAAAGGCTTGCATGCCCGCGATGATGGGCAGCTCGCGGCCCTCGCGGGTGGTCAGCGCCGCACGGGACGTGCGCACCATCACCTTGTAATAGGTTTCTTCACGACGCACCTCGTCGCGCAAGGTGTCGGCGCTGATGCTGACCAATTCGCCGTCGAGCCAACCGTAGATGCCCGAGTCGTAAGCGGTGATTTTCACGGTGACGGGCAAGCCAGGGCGCAAAAAGGCAATGTCAGTGGGGCGGATGCGGGTCTCGATCAACAGCGTGTCGTCGATCGGCACGATCTCCATGATTTCTTGCCCGGCTTGCACCACGCCGCCTTGCGTGGTGACACGGATGTTTTTCACCACGCCGCGCTTGGGCGCGCGCAACACGGTGCGGCGTACCGCGTCGCTGCGCCCGGCCAAGGTGGCGCTTTGTGAGCCCAACTCACCCTCGATGCGGGCCAATTCAGCGGCGGCATCGGCGCGGTACTTGCTCTGCAACTCGGCCATGCGCCCCTGCGTTTCGGTGATGCTGCGACGAATGCGCAACACGTCCAGGTCCGAGACCAGCCCTTTGGCCGCCATCGGCTCGGTGATCGCCAACTCGTCTTGAAAACCTTTGAGGCTTTGCTGCAAAGCCGCCAACCCCGCGTCCAGCGAATGACGCCGTGCGGCATAGGTTTGCTCTTCGGTGCGCACCAACTCGGGGTTGCGTTGTCGCAAGGCGGGGGCAAACACCAAGGCGCTGCCGCGTGACTCGGCGCGCAAACGCACCGCCGCGGCTTGCAAGCCGTTGATGCGCGCCTGGCTTTCTTGCACATTGGCCCCGGCGCGCACATCGTCAATCCGCACCAAGGCTTGGTTGGCTTGCACCAACTCGCCTTCTTTGACCAGCACCTCGGACACCACGCCCGCGTCCACCGCTTGCACCAATTGCTCGCGGCTGGTGGGCACCACCTTGCCCACACCGGTGGTCACCTCGTCCAAGGTGGTCAGCGCCGCCCATGCGATGAGCACCAACAAGGTGAGCGCCACGGCCCACAGCCCAAAGCGCCACCAGCGCGGTTGCGGTTGCAAACGCGCGATGTAGATGTCGTTGATTTGGTCGCGCTGCGCTTGGCGGGCATTGGCTTGGCGCAAGGCTTGCAACTTGGCTTGCAGCGCCGCATCGGGGGGCGGGCCAGGTGTCTCTGGTGTCGCGGGCGGCAGGGGCAGCGGTGCGGCACCCAGCATGGCATTGAACAAGCGCTCCAGCAGCGCCCAAACACCATGGCCGCGCGGCAAGGGCGGCGGGGCTTGCAAAGGATAGGGGTCTCGCATGTCAGGTTTCATCACGCCGCCTGCGCCACCGGCATGGCGGCCGCCCGTTGCACCTGGCCCTGGGCCAAGGCTTGCAACACTTGCTCGGTCGGACCATCGGCCACCACCCGTCCGGCATCGAGCACCAACAGGCGCTGTGCCAAAGCCAAGGGGCCGGGACGGTGGGTGCAAATGACCACGGTGCGGCCCTGCAACTCGGCGCGCAAGCGCTCGAGCAAGGTCTTTTCAAAACCCATGTCCATGGCGCTGGTGGGTTCGTCCAACAACACCACGGGGGCCTGTGCCAACAGGGCGCGCGCCAACGCCACCCATTGGCGTTGCCCACCCGAGAGCGCCTGCCCGCCTTCGCCCAAGGGCATGTCCAAGCCTTGCGGATGCGCCGCCGCCAATCGGTCCAAGCCACACAAGCGCAACACATGCAACAAACGCGCGTCACTGACCTGTTCGCCACCGAGCAACAGGTTGTCGCGCAAACTGCCGCGAAACAGCACCGCGTCTTGCCCGACCCAGGCCACATGCGCGCGCCACTCCGCGGGTGAAATTTGGGACGCGGCCACACCCGCGGCCAACACCTGCCCTTCGGTGGGCCACTGCAATCCCGCCAACACCCGCAACAGCGTTGATTTGCCCGAACCCACCGCGCCGGTCACCGCCACACATTCCCCGGCGTGCAAGGTCAGCGCGTCGATCTGCAACACATCGACCTGGGTGCGGGGGTAGCGAAAACGCAATTGCTGCACGCTCAGATCGACCGCACCCGGGGCGACCTCACCCTTTGGGGCCATGGGGTTGTGCGCAAAAGGCCAAGCGACAAAGGTGCGCAACGGGTCTTGGCGCAACGGCAACTGCATCAAGCGGTGCATTTGGCCAAACGACATGCGCGTGTTTTGCCAACGTGCCAACAAGCCCGCCACTTGGGCCAAAGGCGACAACACCCGCGAGG
>JACCEC012901286.1_pt1 | contig 36190 bp, 46 predicted proteins | sample 7450121 | NCBI WGS metagenome assembly JACCEC01 (sample SAMN15323455, study PRJNA562643) | freshwater metagenome | isolation source: river surface water | place: USA:Blue River Watershed | collected 2017-08-18 | reverse complement strand
GGCGGCGTAACCTATTCGCTATCGTTGGCCAGCACAGGCGCTGTAACGTTTACGGCTGCTTGATGTCAATAACCGCTGAAGCACCTCGTGGGGGTGTCGTTGAATACATCGGCGACACCTCATATGTCTTCCTGCTGAGAAACAGGGAGATTGAAAGATTTGAAGACAAGCATCGGGGAATATTCGATGCTTGGGATGGCTTCTTCGGCCGTGGCAAAAAGCTGAACAGCAAAGAGGTGCGAGATCTTCTTGCGTTGGCCCTTGTTGGCGGTGGAATGAAAGACTCAGATGCCGATCAGGTGATCAACTCTGCAACGCCTGCTGACCTTTTGCGGCTTTACCAGATCGCTCAGGCAACTATCGGCATGGCGTTTATGCCTGATGCACTGGATGAGGCTTCAAAAAAAAAGACGATAACGGATCAGCCCCAAAGCGACTGAATGTTCGTGGGATGATCAAAGACGGGATTTTGATTGGTCTGAAGCCAAATGAAATCCGTGACATGATACCAAAAGATGTGTGGCTCGTTTTCCAAGGCTGGAATGATTCGCACGCACCGAAGAAGGCAGGATCAGACGCGATGACAGCCGATCAATATCGCGCCTTGGTGGAGCAAGTGGATGGCAATTAGTGCAGAACAGCTGAATATCATCCTGACGGCAAAAGACAAGGAATTTGCACGTGCGATGGAGTCAAATTCTAGGCGCATTGCTCGCTTTTCCAAGAATGCGAACAAAGACCTCAGCCTTGCTTCTGTCGGGTTTGACAAGTTGGCAGTTGCTGCTGCTGCTTTTGCTAGCATTGCTTCGATCCAGCAACTTGGGACAGCAGTCCGAGACGCCGCAAACAGACTTGGTGATCTGAAGGATTCAGCAGCTGCAATCGGGATCACAACTGATGCGCTGCAGGAGCTAACCTACGCCGCCCAGTTGAGTGGTGTGTCTTCTGACTTGCTTCAAAGCTCTTTGCAGAAATTGACCAAAAATCTTGGTGATGCAGCAATGGGCGGGTCTGCTGTAAAGCAATCTTTGGATGCTTTGGGCCTTTCTGGGGCTGCTCTTGCTGCTGTCCCTGTTGACCAAGCTCTTGGGCTGATTGCCGACAAGCTTAGCGCAGTTGAAAATCCAGCACAGCGCGCCTCCATCGCCACAGACCTTTTTGGCAGAAGCGGCTTGGCCATGGTCAATATGCTCAATGAAGGATCTGCTGGGCTCAATGCGCTGGCAGATGAAGCACGCAGGCTCGGTGTTGTCATCAATCAATCCGTCATTGAAGATGCAGCAGAAGCAGCTGACAAGCTGGATGCTCTTTCAATGGTCATCAACGCCAACCTGACACAAGCCTTGCTGAACATCTCGCCTTTGCTGATCGGCGCGGCGCAAAACATTGCTGGCATATCCAAAGCCATAACCGACTTCTTGCTGCAGGACTATTCAGTTCCAACAGTGGACATCGAAGCGGCTGCTGATGAATACAACGATTTGAAAAAAGAGATCGATGCTGTAACAGCGGCTCAGAATGCTCTGAATGCAATGGAGGCTCAAGGCGAAGCAGGCCTTCCACCAACGATCGAAAATCTAGATTCCGCATACGAAAGGCTGGACTTGGCCGAAGCAGAGCTAGAAGCAGCTCGGCAGAAGCGCGCAATCGTTCAGCAACAGATCGCTGATTCTGCTGGAACAATGCAGTCGATGATCGATGAAAATGCTGCCCTTGAGGAGCAAATTCGTTTGCAAGCTCTCAGCAATGAAGAGCGCATCAAAGAGGTCGCTGCGAAGAAAAAACAGCAAGAGATCGAAAAGGCACTCATGGAAATGGGTGCGCTCAGGGAAGATGGAATACCGACTGACGCCGACACTCAGAAAATACTCGAGCTTGCTGATGCAAACGAACAGCTCTACATTCAAACAGAGCTTGCGAAAACCGCACAAGCTGGAGCAGCAAAGAGCTTTGAAACAGCCAAGATCGCAGCATCGGAATACGAAGCCCAGATCGAGCAGCTCGGCATAAGCTTGAGTGAATTCGATAGCATATCATCGACCATTCAATCGTCTATGGAAGATGCTTTCATGGGAATGGTCGACGGCACGATGACAGCACAAGATGCTTTCAAATCGATGGCATCTGAGATCATCAAAGAGCTTTTTAGGGTGCTGGTTGTTCAGCGTCTGGTCGGAAGTTTTGGAAATGCAACGACTGCAGGATCTGGCATCCTTGGTTCAATCGGAAGCGCGCTTGGAATAACAGGCAACGCATCAGGCGGCGCTGTTTATGCTGGGCAGGCCTCTGTCGTTGGGGAAAATGGCCGTGAGGTCTTTGTTCCTTCCAGCTCTGGTCGTGTTCTTTCGGTCTCGCAATCCAAAGATGCTTTGAACGGCGGCGCAGGCGTAACAGTGATCCAGAACATTAATGTCTCCACTGGCGTTCAACAAACTGTCCGTAGCGAGATAAAGTCTTTGATGCCAATGATCGCGGAAAGTGCAAAGGCGGCTGTGTTCGATGCCCAGCGTCGCAGCATTAATGGGGCAGGCTTCTGATGACAACTTACCCGATCAGCTTCCTTTCTCACACGAGAGTTCGCAGTGCTGAGCTGCGAGCAATCAATGCGGTCATCTATGAGATGTCGCCATTCACATTCGCTGGCCAAGCACAAGCCAGCCAAGGACAAATGTGGCAGGCTGACATTAGCCTTCCGCCAATGAAGCGCGACAATGCTGAGACTTGGATTGCTTGGCTCGTAAGCCTGCGTGGCCAGTATGGAACATTCACAATGGGAGATCCTTTTGGCTGCACACCTCGTGGAGTTGCAACAGGATCACCTCGCGTCAATGGAGCAGGCCAAACTGGTGAAGAGCTGATCATAGATGGATGCACGAACAGCGTAACTGGTTGGCTTAAGGCAGGCGACTATGTTCAGCTTGGCGCAGCAGGAACAGCAACCTTACACAAAGTTCTTGCGGACGCAAACACAAATGGCAGCGGCCAAACAACTCTGTCCTTGTGGCCTCACATCCGATCTGCCCCTAATGACAATGCGATCCTGACGGTGACCAATGCTGTCGGGCGCTGGCGGCTTTCTTCGAACGAGACTTCTTGGAACTGGAACGAGGCTGCGATATATGGCATCAACTTTAGCGCGATGGAGGCGATTTAATGTCACGCACCCTTCCCGCTGGGATGGCAGCTGCACTTGCTCAAAGCAGCGTCACTCTGTTCTATGCCATCGAGCTGCTTTTTGATACAGCGACCATAAGACTTTGGACGGGTTACGGCGACAAGACGATCAGCGGTGATGTCTATACAGGCGCTGGCACCTTAATCAATATCGATGGCATTGCTGAAGTCGCTGATCTGAATGCTACAGGAATAACCATAACTCTCTCGGGCATCCCCTCTGGCATCATCTCTCTGGCGCTGCAAGAGAATTATCAAGGCCGAGTTGCCAAGGTCTATTTTGGCGTCGAGGGTGTCAGCGGCGTAGTGGAAGTCTTCAGCGGCTTTATGGACGTAATGACGATCCAACACAGCGGCGACAGAATGAACGTAACACTGAGCATCGAGAGCAAACTGGTCACGCTGCAAAAGCCGAACATCCGCCGCTACACTTCAGCCAACCACAAGCTGAGGAATCCAGGCGACACTTTTTTCGATCATGTCACAAAATTGCAGGACAAGGAAGTCGTATGGGGTCGCAAGAGCTAACGCGCTACTTGAAAGCGCAGCGTGGTCGAGAGTTCAAGCTCGGAGAGCATGATTGCTTCACCTTCACCAATGGTGCATGGCAGGCTATGCATGGCGTTGGATATGCAGATGACTTTGTCGGGCTTTATGCTGGTCTGAGCAAAAAAGGCTTCGCAAAGCTAATGAAATCTAGCTTCGGCCATTCTGATCTGATCGATGCTCTTGATCATGGCTTGATTCGGTTGCAAGGCTTTCCGCCAAAAGGAGCACTTGTCGTTTCAAAGTCAGCTCGCCCTTATTTTACTGGCTATGCCCTTGGGATTGCGTATGGTGCGAATGCTGTGTTTCTTGGAGATTGTGATTTGGAATACGTGCCAATAACCGATATCGATGGAGCGTGGACATGCCACAGGTAATTGCAACAGCTGTTGCCGCTGCAATTCCTGCGACAGCAACAACTGTTGCGTTCGGGGTGACAGCAGCTCAAATAATAGGTTATGTTTCCTACACTGCATTGACCGTATCTGCATTGAAGAAGTTGTCTGTGCAGAGCCGTAGCGGCGTCGAAAACAAAGGCACCCTGATCAACATTCGTGAGCCTGCTGGTGCACAGGAATATGTATATGGCCAAGTCCGCAAAGGCGGAACGATCACCTACATAGACGAAACAGGAGACAACAACAAATTCCTGCATATGATAGTCGTTTTGGCAGGTCATGAAGTCGAAGAGATCGGTGACATATACCTAAATGACAAAATCGTCACCCTTGATGGGTCTGGTTTTGTAACGCAGAATCGCTGGAAGGAAAAAGTCCGAATCATCAAGAGAGATGGTTCACAGACCACAGCCAGTGCCGCCATGGTAAACAGTGCAGGAGTTCCTGAAACATTCATCGGAAAAGGCATCGCACACCTGTATGTCCGACTGACTTATGATGCGGATGTTTTCGCCAGCGGAATCCCAACGATCACCGCAACAGTCAAAGGGAAAAAGGTTTACGATCCTCGCACAAACACCACAGGCTGGTCTGCGAATGCAGCCCTGTGTATCCGCGATTACATCACATCCTCTTATGGCCTAGCCGATTCAACAGTCAATGACACATACTTTTCTGCAGCTGCCAACGACTGTGATGACAACATCCCGACAAAAACTGGTTCCCAAGATCGTTACACCATTAATGGCGTGATCAGGGCTGACAGCACAATCGGGTCTGCTCTTTCAGACATGATGCAGTCTTGCAATGGCGCGCTGTATTATTCAGGCGGCGAGTGGCGGCTGCGCGTTGGCGTTTATGAGGCTTCGGTAAAGTCTTTCACTCTGGATGATCTTCGCAGCGAGATCACTCTTCCGACCAAGATGTCTCGCCGCGACATTTTCAATCGGGTTGTTGGTACATTCATCGACAGATCTGCAGACTGGATCGAAGCAGAATACCCACCAGTTGTCAGCTCATATTTCCTGAACACTGAAGACAATGGGATCGAAAACGCACTTGATCTTCCATTGCCGATGCTGACGGATGGCGCACGCGCTCAGCGCATCGCAAAGCAGGCGCTGTTCAGATCTCGCGAGCAGATGACAATATCAGCAGATTTCGGGCTGTCTGCTCTCGGTGTTGAGATTGGGGACATTGTTGACCTGACCATCTCAGAGTATGGATGGACAAACAAAGAGTTTGAAGTCAAATCTTGGAAGCTGCTGATCTCGCAAGAGGGCGGAATTCGAGTTCAACTCCTGCTGCGAGAGACGAGCCAAGAGGCCTTTGCTTGGGATGCAGAAGAAGAAGAGCTTGCTCTGAACAACTCCAATCTGCCAATTTATTATGAGGTTGTAGGCGTCGGCATCACGATTGCTGGAGAGTTGCGGCTTGTAAATGAACAGGTTGTCGGTGCGCTGCTGATCACCATCACATCAGACTCTGATCAGGCAGATCAGTTCGAAGTGCAGTATCGTAAATACGGCGACACTGCGTGGAAGGCGGTCGGAAAATCTACATCGAATGAGTTCGAAGTCCTTGGCGTAAGCGATGGCGCATTTGATGTCCGTGCACGTGCAATCAGCGCACTTGGGATCCGTGGAGATTGGAACTCTGTTGAGAATTTTTATGTCAGTATCTTCGCCGCCCTGCCCCAAGATGTTACGGACTTCGCAGCCAATGTTGTTGGAAACAGCCTGCATTTGACTTGGACACCTTCGCCAGATCTTGATCTTTCGCACTACAAGATCCGCTATGCAATGGCTGTTTCTGGTGCATCATATCAGAATGCCATTGACATGGTCGATAAAGTTTCGCGCCCAGCGAACAGCATCGTGATCCCAGCCAAGACAGGAACATACTTTATCAAGGCTGTTGACAAGCTCGGAAATTTGAGCGCAAACCCTGCGAGCATCGTCGTCGTGACAAACGTGTCTGACATATATCAGATGAACGTAATTGAAACTCGCCAGCAAGATCCATCCTTCAGCGGCGCAAAGTCATCTGTCGTTGTTACAGGTGATGACTATGGCGCCTATCTGACTCTCGACACAAGCTTGCTGTTCGACGATTATGTCGGAGATTTTGATGATGGTGCTGGTCTTTTCGATGGCGGCAACGGATCAGTCGTTGATTCTGGCATCTACTATTTTGACAACTACGTCGATCTCGGTGAGAAATACGTTAGCCGAGTAAAAACAGATATCGACGTCGATTTCATCGACTTCGTCAATTCATTCGATGATGCTGGCGGGCTTTTCGATGCTCGTGAAGGTGTTTTCGATGGAGATCCGAGCCAGTTCGACACAGTTTCTGTTCGCACGCAGATGGCTTACACCGATGACAACCCAAGCGGATCACCAACATGGTCAGATTGGAAAAACTTCATTGTTGGAGACATCGCAGCACGAGCGATCAAGTTTCGCGCAATCCTGACGAGCAAAGCAGCAGGTGCTGGCTTTGTTGGTGCCACAGCAGCGCCTGCTGTTCGTGGGTTGAAGGTCATTGTTGATATGCCAGATCGTGTTGAGAGTGGCAATGACATCACATACACAGGATCTTATTCTGTCACCTTCCCATCGGCTTTCAAAGTAACTCCAGCGATCGGAGTTTCAATTTCGTTGGCTAACGGCGACAGATATGTTATTTCTGCGAAAAGCAGGACTGGCTTCACGATCACGACCTATACAGGCGCGTCCGTGAGCACTAACCCAGCGACATTTGACTATGTCGCCAAAGGATATGGTAAGGGATTGACATGAGCCAAAATGACTTCGATATCGCAAATCAAGGCTTCGCCGCTACTCGCGCAGACTTGAACAACGCCCTAAAGGCGCTGGCATCAAATTCCTCTGGAGACACAGCTCCTGCTACGCCTTATGCCAATCAGTTTTGGTATGAGACAGACACCAACATCTTGCACATTCGCAACGAGGCGAATAGTGCGTGGCTCGATTTGATGGTGATTGATGGAGCGACAGGATCGCCATCTTTCAATTCTGGCAATGTTGCATTTGATACAAATACTCTGTTTGTGGACGCAACCAATAATTTTGTGGGTATCGGCACAACAAGTCCCGCAACGGCCCTTAACGTCATAGGCAACATCCGCATAGAAGGTGCAAACCCAAATTTTGCTTTTGCTGAAACAGATACCACCAACATAGACGCGCGCATTCGGTTAAATGACGGCGATTTACTGTTTGAAACTATCAACGACGCAGGCGCGCAAGTTCGTGAGAATATGCGCATTGCTGATAACGGGACAGTTTTCTTTTGTGGGTCAGCCACATCGGGTGTGTTTGATGGCGATGGCGTCAACGTAGCGGCTGGCGGTGAAGTAAGTATAAACGTAACTTCTGGCTCCCCCCTAGACATTAACCAAAGCACCAATGATAACATTGCGCGGTCTATGATTAGATTCTTTAGACGCGAAATCCTGAACGGCTCTATCACGACTAGTTCTACGGCTACCGCATACGTCACCGCATCCGATTATCGCCTAAAAGAAAACGTGCAGCCTATGACGGGCGCGCTAGGTTTGGTCGCTCAGCTAAACCCTGTCACATACACATGGAAAGCGGACGGCAGTGACGGCCAAGGATTTATTGCGCACGAGCTTCAAGCAGTGGTTCCAGACTGTGTTATCGGGGAAAAAGACGCGGTAGATGCGGACGGTAAGCCAGAGTACCAAGGGGTGGATACATCCTTCTTGGTCGCCACGCTAACCGCTGCCATCCAAGAGCAGCAGGCGATGATCGTCGCGCTAGAAGCACGCTTAACCGCACTAGAAACACAGTGAGGAGTTGACGATGGAAGGCATTTTTGCTTACTGGCCAATAGCCGTCAGCTTCGTTGCGGTGGTCGTCTGGCTCGTTCGCCTTGAGGCGGGCAGTGCTGAGAACACCAAAGAGATCAAGCGCCTGTGGAATCAGCGCCGCGAGGACATGGAAGCTGCGCAGCGTTCACGTGGTGAAACAAACAGCATGCTTGCGGAGATCCGCGATGACATCAAAGCACTTATAGCGAGGGTTGGAAAATGACACGTAAGTTTGGATCGCGCAGCCTAAAAAACTTGGTCGGAATTCACCCAGACTTGCGGCGTGTGCTTGATCGCGCGCTGCAAGACAGCCCGCTAGATTTCTCTGTGATCGAAGGATTGCGCACACTTGAGCGCCAGAAACAACTTGTTGCCAGCGGCGCATCTCAGACTCTAAACAGTCGCCATTTAACGGGTCATGCGGTTGACTTGCTGCCCATTGGCCCTGATGGCAAAGGCGCATTTGATTGGCCGCTATATGATCAGCTTGGGCCAGCCATGAAAGCAGCAGCTGATGCAGAGGGCGTGGCGATTGTTTGGGGCGGTGACTGGAAAAAATTCAGAGATGGGCCGCACTTTGAGCTCAATCGCTCAGCATATCCTGTTGGCGAGTGGGAAACAAAAGCCAAGCCGCCAGAGCCGCGCGCGAACATCGCACAATCGACCACAGTGCAGGCATCAGCTGTCCAGATCGTTTCGGGCGCTGGCGCAGGTGTTGCGGCTGTTGGTGCGCTCGATGGGCACGCGCAGATTGTGGCGCTGGCATTTGCGGGCATCATTGTTCTTGCTGCTCTTTGGATCATGCGTCAGCGCTTGATTAGCTGGGCGGATGGTGATCGGTGATGGCACGGATCAAGATCTGGCTTGCGGCTGCTGGTGCGCTGGTCGTGGCCTTTGCGATGGCCTACTTCAAAGGCCGAAGCGACAACGCCACAAAAACAGAAAACAAACAACTGAAATCGGAGATCGATGCTCATGAACGGATCAACGAAGCTGACACTGGTGGCGGTGCTACTGATGGCGAGCGCATTAAGCGGCTGCGCGAAATGGCAGACCAATTCCGCGATTGATCGGTTGCGACCTGCTGCTGCGGATCATGCAGAAGCTTTAGCTGATGGAGATTTGCCAGCTGCGCGCAAGACAGGTTTGGCGCTGTTGGCGCAGCTGGCAGCTTATGCAGATTGGTGAGATCCCAACTCTTGGCGGTGTTCGATTTTTATGGCCTTCATGATTCGCGCTGCCCGACGCGCCTCAATCCTTGGAATTCGATCCTTTCTCTCTGCCCAGTAGTGCTGCTCAAACAATGGGCACCAAGCACGGTGCAGAGGTGTTGGCGCGCCAACGGGATCACACATCTGTTCCCAAACCAACGGGATTAGGATTGCTTTCAGCGCGTCACTCACTTTCCACCTCCCATGGTGCACGTGCCACAGTGACTGGCATCGTTCGAAACTCCAGCGTGTGTGTTGACATCACTGGCACATTGACTGTCCTGCGCGGCGCGCTGATCGCATCCCTGATGACATACATGCTTGGCTTGTCGCTGGCTGCCTTTCCGTCTGGCATTTTCTGATTGCTGACTCTCATTCTGGCCTCTTCTTCGGAAATGGCGAGCTGCTAGGCGCATTCGTCCCTTGACAGTGGACGCCGATCACGTCCAAGCCTTTTGCCTCGAACACTTCACGCAATGTGTTGATGCTCGAACTGCAAGCTGCATAAGATGGAAACAACAGCGCAGTAGTTGGGCCTTGCCCTTCGAATGGCCCGCCTAGCGACAGGGCCATGATTGTCCATGTTGGAATGCTCATTTTGTTTATCCTTTGATTTTGGCCAGCGTCTCAGCGGCGTCATCTAAAGCAATATGCCACTCATCCTGATCACCTTCTGGTGCAATATTGATTAGGTGCTTAATAACATCCACGGCTTTGGCTAGTTTGGCTTCTAGAGCATCGATTTTGTTGTCGTGCCGCGCCTGCGTTTCCGCCTCGCGATCCAAGACCATTTTTAATTGTGCGCCAAGCTTTTCAATGCTTTCAGCCACAATCTTCACCTCGTCAGCGTAGTCACATTCGCTATATGGATCATGCCGACCTCTGCCTGTGTATGCCTCGTCGCAGCGGCACTCCACGAGTTGCTTAAGGCTGTTAATAGCCTGTTCAGTCACAGAACTCTCTTTTTTATCATCCATCACCGCTATGTGCTTGCGGCGGCGACTTTCGTTATCGTCTTGGGTCATGGTTTCCTCCTAATTAAATATTTCTGTGTTTTTCCGCGCCCAACGGATCGCTGTTTCTTGAAGTAGACACCCCAATGCTCCAGCAAACGAACGATGATGTTCATTGAAACAATCATCGAGTTGCGCACAGGGTTATCGCCTTTTGATCTCAGGTGATCCAAGATCTCATCCAGTTCAATTTCCTCTCTTCCCGCTGCTTTGCACTCGGCGATGAATTTGATGATGCTTGCTTGTCGATCCGTCATCTTGCGGACTTTGCGAGGGTTGGTCATGCTGCAATCTCCATGGATGATGCAAGATCGAGCACCAAGTCGCTGAATGCTTTCTTCGATCTCAGGTTGTTGACCAAGCGGCTGTCGATGCAGCCACGCGCGATCAAGTCAATGTACAAAGCCTTGTCGCCCATGCCTATTCGGTGAATGCGATCTTCAGACTGCCATCTTTGGATGGAGTTGAATGTGTTCGAGTAGTAAATCGCAACAGAGCAGACTTTTTGAAGTCCATCGATGCCTTCGGCCGCCGCGCCTTGGGTCGCCACAAAAATGTCCACAGAGCCCATCGGGTCTGTAAACTTGGCCAAAGCCTCTTTGCGGCCAGCAGCATCCGTCTCACCATAGTAAGCCACAGCCCTGTCGCCGAATGCTTCGAGGATGTTTTTCACATCTTGCTGGTAGCGTGCCCATATCACAACCTTTTGATCGAGATTTTCGATCGTCGACTTCAAAGCCTCTAGCCTCGGGTTTTCAAAAAGCTCCAGCCCTTCTGGGTGCATCAAGAACCCATTTGATACCTCTTGGATCTTCCCAAGGGTGCCCGCGACACCATCAAAGTGGATCCGTTCGCCGACTGCTGGGTCAAACCACTGGTTCTGCTTCAAAGACTGAATTGCCACAATCTGATCAGGACAAAGGTCAAACTTTCCCTGCCTGTAATTCTTTTCAGGACGGTCAAGGCAATCCGCCTTCCTGACACGGAAAACATAAGGCTCTGTCAAAGACTTGAATCGCTCAAGATCTTTCGCACCGACCACTTGCTTTCCCTCAAATCCACCCATGACACAAAACTCATTGCGGAATGTCGTCAAATAGCGGCAACCGATTATCGCTTCATCCAGCACGCGCAGCTGGCTCCATTCGTCCACCAAATTCTTGGCTATTGGCGTGCCAGTCATTATGATCTTGACGGGCAACTTTGCCCCGATCTGCATCGCCGCCTTTGTCCGTAGCGAAGTCGGATTCTTCAGATAGTGCGTCTCATCGCCGATCAGCGCCACCCTTCCCTTGTGCGCAGCAATAAACTCCTCAGCTGCCTTGCGAGCTTTTTGGTGAATCACAGCATCAAAGTTGATCGTGAACCAAGCCAGCTCTGGACCAGACCTAAAAAGCCAGCTCGGCAACTTCTTGCCGTCCCATGCGTGCATCCGCAACGGAACATCGCGCTGCGTGTATTTCTTGACAGGGCAAGGGCTAAATGTTCCATCATCCTCTGGCTCGTCTGTCACCCACTGCAGGTGAACGCCCTTCTTTGCCAAAACAAGAACAGCATCGATCCGCCCAAGACACCAATGGCGAGTGACAAGGTCTATCGCACTTTTGGTCTTGCCTGTTCCCATCTCCTGAAACATCGCAGCTGTGTAAACACCGCTGGGCGACTGCAGATCGGCGAATTTCTCATGCGCCTGCATCTGATGCTGGAAGGCAATGTGCTTAACAAACACACCTGCTGCGGAAATATGGCCAGCGGGTGGGCTGAACACAGGACGAGCAGGCAAGCCTATGTCAAAAACACCAGCATCGTTTTCCGTGGGTATTTTCTGGGTTTTCTTGATCGCAAAACCAAGGCTCTCTGCAACTTTGCAGTTCTTGGGTGTCTCTTGGAATTTCAAAGACCCAGATTGCAACCACTTGCGTGGTCCTTCGAGCATTGGCGAGAGGGTGAAGGCCAGAGCCTGATTGGCTCTGGTGACCTCGCACCAACCTTCATTGCAAACTATTTCCATCGCGGCTTCCTTTGTTCTGGCAACTTCCATTTTCCATTTTCGACAACAATTCCCAACAGCGGGTAAAAACTAAGAATATATTCTATTTTCTCTCTCTACTAAGAATAAAAGAATAAATGGAAAATGGAAGTTGCAAGTCATTGATATTGTGTTGTTGGCTTGGGGCAGCAATTGCGCGCCCCAAGCCAGATCGATTTACGCAGCGTCAGCGAGTTCGGCCAGCTTGGCAATGGCCTTGTCTTTGATCCGCAGGTTGTGGCCCCACCAAGCATCGCGCAGGCGCTTGTCTTGATCTGCGCCAGACATGTGATCCGTCCAGAATGTCAGGCCATTCAGAACACCCCAAGCTGTGTCTTGCTCTGCGCCAGCTCCATTCATGTAGGCGGTCATGAATTGGCCCATGCGCGACCGCACTCCGATTGGCGTCTCGATTGCCTCAAGCAATCCTTCAGCCTCAGCCTTTTCCAGCGCCTTGCCAGTCATCAGCTCGCTGAAGAAGCTCATCGCGTCAAACTTGTCCATCTTGACCTTTTGCAGCTTGGCAGCGAAGTCAGCTTGATCAGCAAGGTTTTGGTTGGCCATGTTGACTATTTCCTTTGCACGGGCAAAGTCAAAGTCGCGCATGTGGTTCTGACGATACTCGGACTGGGTCTTGCCATTGAGCGAGAACGTCAAGGTGTTGTTGCAAACAACACGCACCGAGGTCGTCCGCACTTGGATCGACGCACCAACCACGTGCGGCAGCGAGAACAGCAAGTAGCCTTCCGTGCGATCGCCGTTAGGCAGTGTGAAGCCATTGCCAAGTTTGGCCATCGCCCACACCCACTGGCCATCCTTGAGCGAGCCAGCTGTTTCCATCGTTGCGCCGCCGACCTCGCAGAATTCGCGGAAGAATTCGAAGGCTTCGTGGTTCTGGGTCGGACGCCAGTCTTTGCCACAAATCGTCATGACGCGATTGTCGCTGGTCCGAGTGACCGCAAAGCGATCTTCGATCTTGACGCGAACAGTCTTCTGCTGCTCTTTGTCGTAAAGTTCTGTGATGAGCTTGGTCTTTTTCAGCTCCCAGTTGAGCCCAGCGGCGACCATCATGTCATCCGTGGAGATTGCAGGATCTACCTGCGTGCCGAGGCCATGCCAAGGTAGCGCTCCTGCATAAGCCATTTGAGCCTTGCCGTCGATGAATTCAAGTTCGTGTGCCATGGTTGGTCCTTTCAGAAGTGTGCTTTGATGATTGAGGTAGCGACAGAAGCTGCATCAGCATCTGCCAAGTTCGGGAACAGGCTGTCAAGCCATGCGGGGACATCTTCCTTTTTGACTTTGTCAAAGGACGACTGGCGCGCAGCAAAAAGGCTATTGGCGCAAGCCAGCGCAATAGTCGGGTTGTTGGTGCGGAATTTCAGCTGCATCTCAGTTGCCCTCACAATTGACGTTAAGCCAGCGCAGGCGGCTGACAGCGAAGTTGCCCCCAACGAAGTTCTCAAGGAAGACAGGGATCATCTCTTGATATTGGCTTTCGAGGATCAGCATCCTGTTTGCGATCGACCAAGTGTCGCAGAATGTTTCCGCAAAATTTAGCAGCGTCTCGCTGTCAGCGTCATCGCGTAGTCCGATAGAGATTCTGTAGGTCATAGGTCTTACTCCTTAGGGTTGAGGTGGGCCAGCCCCGAAGGGCTGGCGGTGCAAATTATGCTTTCTTGAAGCCTTCTTCCCACGCATACGCCTGCAGCGTTTCGAGAGTAAAGCTGTATGGGTTGTCAAAAATTTCCAAACCCGCGAGCTTTGCGTTGCGGCCTTCCTCTGCGGCTTGTCGTGCGGCGTGTGATCCTAGCATCTGTCTGTCTCCTTAAGCAACGTTCCGTAAAGCCTTTATGCCTGATCCAATCAGAAAAGAAAAGTAAAATCTTTCAAATTAGGATCAATGAAAACAACTACTTGCAAAATAGTTTGCAGCAAAACGAAAAAAGATGAAGCACTGGCGGTTATGCCAGTGCCCATCCGCCACGCGGTCCAAACCGAACAGCCTTGATGCTGTCGTCAGCCATAATGACGGTGGCCACTATCGCTATCCGCTCTCTGCGCGCGCGCAGCCAGACCTCGCGGAATGTCGGCAGATCGGCGCTCATGCCGCTGCCCTTTCGCGCAGCGCGCTGATCCGCGCTTTTGCTGCAGCCATGTCGTCGGCGATCTCAATCGTGCCGCGCTCGTCGGCGATAGCGACAAACGTGTCGCCAAAGCGCGAGGTGCGCTCGATGGTGCGCAGCGTGCCGCGCTCATCAGCAAGGGCAATCGCCAAGCAGGCCGAGGAAAGAGAAAGAGCCATAAGAACCTCCTAGGTTCGCTGCTGTAACCCGCAGTGGGTCGGGGCATCATGCCCCTTGGCAAGACCTTTATGCCTGATCCAATCATAAAAGAAAAGTAAAATCGTCCTGAATGATTTCAATGAAAACAAACACTTGCAAAATAGTTTGCAGCAAAATGAAAAAAGATAAGGCGCTGCAGAGACATTTCAGGCATAAACGCTGGACGGGGAACACGTCCCGTCAACCCAAGTGATCAAAGGAAACACCATGGCTAAGACTGATTTGGCGCAAGCCAAGAGCAACCTGCCTTCAACAGAGGTCGACGCATTCGACCAGTACGCTGGGGCAGGCCTTGAGAACGTCACCAAGAGCGATGTTCTGATCCCACGCCTGACTTTGTTGCAGGCGCTATCTCCGCAGCTGAACAAGAAGAAGCCTGAATACATTGAAGGCGCAGGCATCGGCGACATCGCTGATGTCGGCACAGGCGAGATCTTCGAAGGCAGCATTGACTTCCTGCCAGTGCACTTTGCAAAGGTTTGGATCGAGTGGGCACCACGCGATTCTGGAAAAGGCTTGGTTGCGATCCACAACAGCGCAAGCTGCTTGGATGAATGCACACAGAACGATCGTGGGCAGTTCGTCAATGCCGCTGGGAACTACTTCGCAGAAACTTCGCAGTTCTTCGGATTCAATCTCAGCGCTGATCGTCGCAAGTGTTTTGTCAGCTTTACTTCGACTCAGTTGAAGAAGGCGCGCAAGTGGAACACGCTGGCTCTCAGCGAAAAGGTCACACGCGAAGATGGCTCTGAATACACGCCACCGCTTTTCTTCCGCACCTATCACCTCGGGTCTGCTGAAGAGAGCAATGCGCAGGGCGATTGGGCTGGATGGACGATCAATCGTGGTCCAAAGCTGCAAGAGCTGCCGAACTGGAAAAATCTTTTCAGCGAAGCAGTGCAGTTCCGCGATCAGATCGTCAGCGGCGAGGTGAAGGGCGACAACTCTGACCTTGAAGGCGAAGCGATCAACGCATCATCCGCTGAAGGCGCGATGTAATCAAACTGAGCCCTGCGAGAGTGGGGCTCGGCCACATTTAACCTTCGAGGATGATATGAACGATCCATTTGATATCCCTAACACGCCAGCAACCCAGCCCACTGGCCTTGTTGAGACGCTGCGCTTGGCTTGCGAAGAGGCTGTTGCTGTTCAGCAAGCGATTGAGCAGGCAGAGGCTTCTTTGTCAGCGTTGACCAAGCACCTTCACGCGCTACGCTCTGTCAAGATCCCAGACCTGATGGCAGAGGCAGGCATCGGCGATGTTTTCTCAATCGCCTCTGGCCACACCATCAAGATCAGCCAATTTGTCTCTGGCTCGATCCCAAAGGAAGAGGAAAGGCGCAAAGTAGCGATGCTGGTTCTTGCACAGCACGGCGGTGAAGCACTGATCAAGACAGAGGTCGCCATGGCCTTTGCAAAAGGCGAAGCTGATGCGGCGAATCGCCTTGCTGCGCGGCTGAAGTCTGAAGGCTATGAGCCATCCGTTAAGCAAGACGTGAACGCGATGAGCCTTCAGGCATTTGCACGCGAAAAGCTGCGTGAAGGTGAAGACCTTCCGCTCGAGACCCTTGGCCTGATCTCTGGCAACATCGCCAAGATCACCGCACCAAAGGAGAAGAAGTGATGATCGTCGCTGGTGCTGGCCTCGCAGGCCTTATCGCAGCAAACATCCTGCGCAACGAAGTGTCGTCAATTTTCGAGACACAATCTTCCATCCCCAACAATCACACCGCGCTGTTGCGCTTCAAGACATCCGTTGTTGGGGATGCGGTGAACATTCCACTCCGCAAAGTGCGTGTCATGAAAGCGGTTGATGCTTGGCGCAATCCTGTTGCAGATGCGTTGTCGTATTCCATCAAGTGCACAGGATCTGTCAACCTTCGATCATCGACGACAGCCGCTGGCGAAATCGAAGATCGTTTCATCGCACCGCCTGACTTCATGCCAAGGCTGATGATCGGCGCTGGCATGACCAAGTTTTGTTTCGACACAAGCGCATTTTCTGTGCGCAAGGGCGATGAGCCGATCATATCGACCATCCCGATGCCAAGCCTGATGGAGATCTTGGGCTATCAATTCGACAAGACGAAGTTTGAATTCGTCAAGGGATACACTGTGACCTATGATATCCCTACGGCCCACAGGGTTGATGTTTGTGCGACTGTGTATCTGCCAGATCCTGATGTCTCGGCATATCGCGCATCGATCACTGATTCCCGCCTGATCATCGAAGTTGCGGATGGCGACAGCACGATCAGCTATGAAGAGTGCAGGTCTGTTAGCTCTCAGGCGCTGCGGGTGGTCCTTCCAGCGCTAAAGGCTCTTGGGATTCACGGGCACCTGTCTGCACAAGAAGTGATTGATGGGGCAGATATCAATCGGATGAAATATGCCAAGATATTGCCGATCGATGATGAGCAGCGCAAGAGATTCATCATGTGGGCCAGCGCAGAGCATGGGGTGTATTCCCTTGGGCGGTTTGCCACTTGGCGGCCAAAGCTCTTGCTCGATGACATCGTCAATGATGTTCGGGTGATCCATCGGATGGTCAGCGGCGACCTCAGCCATGTTTATGCAACACGTAGGGGCAAATGATGTTTGATCCAATCAAAGCATATGACTCTGGGCAGGTTATGAGATTCCATGCCAACCCACAGATGAATCGTCGCATGCAGACCAATGCAGATCACCAATGGGGCTGCGCCATCATTGCACTGTCCATCGCTCCTGAATTGTGCACACAAGGCTTCCTTGTTCACGCCCTTTTGCACGATGCTGGTGAAAGGCTGAGTGGCGATCTGCCTGCTCCATTTAAGATCGCCAATCGTGAAATCGCCGATCTGCATGGGTCGGTCGAGGAAGGACTTCGGGCTACTTTGGTGGGCGATCTGCCAGAGTTGTCAATTCAGCAAGAATGGCTGCTAAAGATCGCTGACATCTGTGAGGCTCTTTTCTGCATCTTGCTGTATGTTCCAAACCCAGAGTTAGTTGAAGGCTGGACAACGGCTGTGGGTGTTCTTGTGGACAAAGTTCGCGCCTTCGATGATTGGGAAGAAAGCAGCCGCGCATGGGATTGGGTTGATACGCACCTGAATCCTTTGATCATAAAACGCAATGTCCGCATCGACGGAATGTTGCAGACCGTAACTCCATTCTGAAGGACAGATCATGAAAGTCTCACTAGTTGATTACACAGGCTTTGGAACGCCAGACCCAGCACGTCACGCAGCCAATGTTTTGGTGTTCACAAAGTCCACGCGCCTGAATATGACCGCAGGGCTGATGGAGGCGATTGCTTCAATGCCAGAGGAGGAAATCGAAAAAGAGCTGAAGTATATGGCGAACACCATCCCGAGCTCTTGGGAATTCGTGCACTATTCGTTCCTTATTCAGGACGTCACTCGCGGCTTCACCCACCAGTTTGTCCGCACACGCACAGGGTCTTATGCCCAGCAGACGATGCGCATCTTGAACGTTGAAGGTTGGGACTACGGAACTGGCCCGACGATCGAGGCAGACATTCACACAGACGCAGATGGCAATCCACTCGCTGGGCCGATCGCTCGCACCTATCACCGAACCATGCAGACCATCGCTGATGCATACGGCGACATGGTTTCAGCGGGTGCTGCGATCGAAGATGCACGTGGTGTTCTGCCGACGAACATCCACACCAACATCGTCGCCAACTTCTCTCTGCGCACGATGGCTGACATTGTTCGCAAGCGTTCATCCTCTCGCACCCAAGGTGAATATCGCTTGGTCCTTGATGCGATGAAGCAGGAAGTTCTGCGCGTCCACCCTTGGGCCGTGATGTTCTTCGATCGCACATTTGAGCGCGCGGCGTATGACCTTGAGCAGATGCTGTTGCTTGCTGCTGCTCGGGGTGCAATCGACGAGAATCAGAAGATCAACGGCATCAAGCTGATCGATCAGATGCGTGGTCAAGCATGATAGCGAACGTCAGCAAAAAGCTGTGGTATGTCCTTGCCGATGGCACTGTGTCCGACACGATTGATTCGGTCGCCATCGGCAAGGACTCAACACCAGAGCAAAAGAAGTTGCTCGGTGTTGTAGAGGCGCACGACACAAAAGATGCATTGCGCGCCGCAAAATCTCTGGGGATGATCTGATATGAAAGCCATAATCGTCGATCTTGACGGCACTCTTTACAACTCGACTGCGCGCAATCACCTTGCGCAGTCTGGTCAGTGGGACGACTTTCATCGTGCATCGTCCACGGACAAGCCGAACTATGAAGTTCTGCAGCTGGTCAACTTGCTCTCGCTGCATGAAAAGACGATCGTCCTTGCAGTTACAGGGCGGGACGATCGTTATCGAGACATCACGAACAGCTGGATCAACCGCAACTCTGCCATGATAGATTTTGTTCTCATGCGGCCAGAAGGTGACCGCCGAAGTGACACTGTTGTAAAGATCGAGTTGGTGAGTCAATGGCTCGAGGATTTTGGGTCGAGGATGGGCGTTGAAAAACAAGACATCGCCTTCGCCCTTGAAGACAGAGACAAGATGGTAGACGCATGGCGCAGCTGGGGCATTCCTTGCTGGCAAGTAAGAGCAGGATCATATTGAAATGAAAACAGTACCAGAACTGCTGCGTGAAGCGGCTTCGACTTACGAAGAGCGCAACAAGCTCTACGGCGACAACTACAAGCATTTTGGTGAGGTCATGATGGCACTCTTCCAAGATCAACATGTTTTGCTCACCAGCATAAACAGTCACAATCGTTTTGGGGTCTTTACGCAGATCGTTTCAAAGCTAACACGATACGCAGAAAACTTCTCGAGCGGCGGGCACGACGATTCCTTGCTTGATATGAGCGTTTATTGCGCCATGCTGCGTGAATTGGATGCAAATGCGAAGGATGGTTTGTGATGCAGGTGATCGTATTCGACACAGAGACGACCGATCTGATTCAGAACAGCTTGTTGCCGCTCAACCAGCAGCCGAGGATCATCGAGGTATTTGCCCGCAAGATCCAGCTCCCTGCTGAGGCTTGGGGCAAGATGGACGAATGGCAGCTGGTCGGTGAATTTGACACGCTGATCAATCCAGAGATCAAGATCCCGCCAGAGGTCGTGAACATCACCTCAATCACAGACCAGATGGTGTTCGGTGCTCCAAAGGCGCGCGACATCTGGCCAGCATTGACTTTGTTTTTCTCGACAGCTGACATCGTGGTCGCGCACAACCTCATCTATGACATGAGCGTGGTCAATTTTGAGCAGATGCGCATTGACCCAGACAAGAAGTTCCCTTGGCCACGCCAAAAGGTCTGCACTGTCGAAGGCACTGAGCACCTGAAGGGCCACAGGTTGAAATTGAGCGCCCTTCATGAGCATCTGTTCGGTTGTGAGTTCAAAGGCGCACACCGCGCAAAAGCAGACGTGGACGCCCTTGAGCTTTGCTACAAGAAGCTCCATGAGATTGGTGAATTGTAATGAGAATCAGATCAGGATACAGCTTCCGTGAGGCGGTTGGCCACTTGCCTCAGGTGATCGACGGGATCAAAAGGTTTGAGATCCCGTTCGCGCCTCTGACGGATCGCGCATCGACCTTCGGCTGGGTTAAGTGGTCAAAGCTCTGCAAGAAAGAAGGCATCAAGCCTGTGTTTGGGGTTGAGCTGGCTGTCACAGGAGATCCAACCGCTAAGAAGCCTGTGTTCGACTATTGGACATTCGTGGCCAAGGAATCGTTGACGCCGATCAACCTTGCTCTTGAGACAGCAACTGCTCAATTCAGGTACGAGCCTCTGCTGACTTATGACCAAGCCATGAAGGTGGATGGTATCAAGATCATCGGACACCGATCAGACCTGTCAATGATTGATCCAATGACTCCAGACCTCTACATCGCCTTGTCCCCGAGCCTGATGAAAGGCCAATTCAGGCGCGCAAAGGCGTCTGGGTTCAAATTCATTGCTTCCAGTGACAACCGATTCCCGACTCAAAACGACAAAGCCTTCTATGAAGTGTTGTGCGGACGCAATGCATCGACCCAATCTTACGCGCAGTGGCTGCTGTCAAAGGAAGAATGGCAGCAGGCTGTGGAATTTTGTGCGGAAAACGATGATATCGCTGCGGCGTGGGAAAATCTACTCGCAGTTGGCGGAAGCTGTTCAGCGGCGCTAAAATCTGGGTCTCTGCTGGTGCCCCAAAAACCGCTTTCTTTGCGCCAAATGTGCGAGGTCGGCGCAAAGACCCTCGGGATCGATTTAAACGATGAAGTCTATGCGGCTCGGATGACCAGAGAGCTCGATTTGATTGACCTGAAGCAGTTCGAGGACTATTTCTACATTATCGCTGACATGGTGAGCTGGGCAAGAGAGCGGATGATCGTGGGCCCTGCGCGTGGTTCGTCTTGCGGCTCGCTGGTTTGCTATCTTTTGGGGATCACGACTGTTGATCCGCTGCCATACGGATTGATCTTCGAGCGATTCATCGACATCAACCGCTCTGATTTGCCCGACATCGATATCGACTTCTCCGATCAGCAGCGGCACTTGGTGTTCGAATACATGGAGGAGAAGTATGGCCGTGACAGGATCGCGCGCCTCGGAACAGTTGCGATGTATAAGGCGCGATCCGCACTCCAAGAAGCATCGGCTGCGCTGAATGTTCCTCGGTGGAAGGCTGACAAGGCTCTGGATGCGCTGATTGAGCGCAGCTCGGGTGACTCTCGATCCTTGGACACCCTTGAGGACACCTTGCGCACTACGCCAAACGGGATGGAGTTGCTCAAAGATCATCCAGAAGTTCTTGTCGCAACCAAGATGGAAGGCCACCCACGTCACCACTCGCAACACGCCGCTGGGATTGTGCTGACGGAATTGCCAGTGCGCGAATATGTTGCAATCGACTCACGCACTGGTGCAACTCACTGCGACAAGAAAGATGCTGAAGAGCTGAATCTGCTGAAGATCGACGCCCTAGGGCTGACACAGCTGTCCGTGTTCGAAGATGCGCTCGAGCTTGCTGGATTGCCGCACAACTTCCTGCTGACTTTGCCGATGGACGATCCTGCGGCGCTGGACGTTTTGAACAAGGGCCACTTCAGCGGCATCTTCCAATTCAATGGTCTGGCGCTGCAATCTCTAACAAAGCAGATCACGGTGACTGAGCTGGATGACATCATCGCAATCACAGCCCTTGCACGTCCTGGGCCATTGACATCTGGCGGCGCTACGAGCTGGGTGCGTCGCAAGAATGGTGAGGATGAGATGACCTATCCGCACCCTTTGTTCGAGCCATTCCTGAATGACACCCGTGGCATCGTTCTTTATCAAGAACAGGTGATGGAGATCGGACGACAGATCGGCGACTTGAGCTGGGAAGATGTGACTGCGCTGCGTAAGGCGATGTCAAAGTCGCTCGGCAAGGAATACTTCGACCAGTTCGGTGACCGATGGAAAGACGCCGCTGAGAAAAAAGGCATTGACCGCAAGACCCTTGACAAAGTGTGGGATGATCTTTGCGCCTATGGTGCGTGGGCCTTCAACAAATCGCACTCTGTGGCTTATGGGATCATCTCGTATTGGTGCTGCTGGATGAAGGCCCACCACCCAGTTGAATTCGCCGCTGCGACCCTCAACCATGAGCCTGATTCTGTCAAGCAGCTGGCGACACTGCGAGAGCTCAATTCAGAGGGCATCGGCTATGTTGCGGTTGATCCAGACACCTCGACTGACAAATGGCAGGCTGGGTGGCAAGGTGATCGGCGCATCGTGGTTGGTCCAGTGCAGAATGTCAAAGGCATCGGCCCAAAGCTGGTGCAGCAGATTGTGAGTGCACGCAAGCGCAATGAGCCTTTGCCCGCACGTGCAGCGAAGTTGCTGGCCAATCCTCAAACTGGGCTCGACACTCTCTGGCCGATCGAAGCGCGCATCAAAAAGATCATGCCTGATCCGTCTGCGCGTAACATATTGACTCCGATCACTAAAATCGGTGACATAACTGAAGAGCATGAAGAAGAGACAACGTTCCTGATCGTTGCAGTCGTAAAGACCATCAACCCTCGCGATGAAAACGAGACGATCATGGTGGCGCGGCGGGGATATGAGCTGAAAGATGGGCCATTGACATCGCTCAACCTGCAGATGGAAGATGACACAGGGATCATCTATTGCAAGATCGGTCGCTGGAAATACGACCAGTTTGGAAAAGGCATCGTTGACCGTGGCCGACCGACCAAGTCGATCTACGCAGTGAAGGGCAAGGCGATGGCCAGACGCCGCTTTCTGATGGTTGAGTCGGTGCGCTACATCGGCGACATGGAGCAGGACTGATGAGTGCATGGAATAAAGCCATGGGCTGCGTGGATTGCAGGTGGTGCGGATCTGACAAGGTTGGCGTCACAGAGAGCCGCAAGCGAAACATCGGCGGTGTCATGACAATGGTGCGCACCAAGAAGTGTGCGGTTTGTGGCGAGAGCTACAAGACTGCTGAGTTGCCGCTGAATGTGGCTAAAGAAGTATTGACACAAGAATAGGAGACCCGAAATGGGCAAGAAAAGCGTTAGCTCCCTGACGGAAATACCAGCAGTTAGGGAATATCTGAGCAGGATCGGCGCTGAGCCAAGGTCTCTGTTGACTGCTGTGGTGCGCGAAGTCCAAGGCAAATACTGGCAAGACATTGCTGTGATCCGCTTCTCACGTATTGGGGCGGTTGATTGCCCGTCAGCATGGGCACCGACTGAATCCGAGGCCACAAGGCTGATTGCTCAGTTTGAAGAATATGACTTCCCTGTGCAAACAAAGGTCAATGCGCTGACCAACTTGCCAAAGCCTCTGGCCGAGGCGGAAGAATCAAAGATCTTCAAGTTCTATGACGCAGAGGGCCAGTCAATCCTGATGGTGCAATTGCGCGTTGATCAACCTGATGGCGACAAGAATTACGTGCCATACACCTATTGGTCTGATGGAATTTGGCGAGCAGCAGAGCCTGAAGGATTGTTGCCGCTCTGGGGTCTTGATCAGCTGAAGCACAATTCAACTGTGTTCATCCATGAAGGTGCAAAAGCAGCGCGCCATGCTGCGTGGATGGTAAAAGGCGAAACACGTGAGGCGCGTGAGGCGCTGGCTGCACACCCTTGGGGCGAAGAATTGAGCGGCGCGGCGCATGTTGGATGGATCGGCGGTGCACTAAGCCCAGCACGCACCGACTGGTCTGTCATGAAAGCCTTGGGCATCAAGCGCGCATACATCGTCAGCGATAATGATGTGGCTGGGTTGCAGGCTGTGCCCCAGATAAGCCGTGCGCTGCGAATGCCGACATTCCACATCCAATTCACCAACGAATGGCCAGCGAGCTTCGATCTTGCTGATGCATTCCCAGACAAAATGTTCAAGAACATAGATGGGATGCGCCACTATGTTGGACCTGCCTTCCGTTCTTGCATGCACCCTGCTACGTGGGCCACGGACCAAATCCCAAACTTCAATGACAATGGCAACCCGATCAAGCCAACGATTGTCCTGCGCCAGCACTTCAAAGAGATGTGGGCCTTCATCGAAGAGGCTGACATCTGGGTCTGCACTGAAATGCCAGAGATCATGCGCAGCGAAGAAGTCGCCAACAAAATGCTCAGCGCCTTCAGTGACACCTCGCTGACGACAAAACTGCTGCTGAAAACCTACCAAGGCCGATCGACCAAGATCTGCTATCGCCCAGACATCAAAGGGCGCATCGTGACTGATCGGTCGACCTCTGCCATCAACCTCCACATCCCGTCGAACATCAAGCCTATCAAGGGCGATCCAGCTCCATGGCTCGAGTTCTTGGCGTACATGTTTCCTGTTGAGGCCGAACGCAAAGAGGTCGAGCGGTGGTGCGCAACGCTGATTGCCCGCCCAGAGCTGCGGATGGAATATGGCCTGTTGCTGGTGAGCGAAGCTCAAGGCATCGGCAAGACCACTCTTGGATCAGAGATCCTTGGGCGGCTGGTCGGAGACCACAATGTCGGCTTCCCGTCTGAAAAGGCAATCACCGAAGGCGCTTTCACTGACTGGATCGCTCAGAAGCGGTTGATCGTGGTGAATGAGATCTATTCAGGCCACTCTTGGAAAGCCTACAACACGCTGAAGAGCTATATCACCGATCGTGATGTCACGGTGAATGCCAAGTTCCGCCAGCCCTACATCATCGACAACTGGGCCCACATCATCGCCTGCTCAAACTCGATGAAGGCTCTGCGGATGGAGCAGGATGATCGGCGGTGGTATTATCCACGCATCAGTGAAGTTCGCTGGAAGCCTGAGAAGTTCAAGGCATTCTACAATTGGCTGGCGTCTGGTGGTCTGCGGATCATCGCCCACTGGGCGGCCAACTATGGCAACTATGTCAAGCCGAGCGAGCGCGCTCCGATGACCCAACGCAAAAAAGACATGATCGCCGAATCAAGGACAGAGGCCCAAACAGAAGTCGCGGCGCTGGCTGAAGCGGCTGCGAGGCTCGAACAACCATCAGTGCTGCTGATGAAGGAAGTCGAGATGTGGGCTCGGACGGCAGTCCAAGGCAAGATCTATGATTCGTCCTATGAGCTGCGCAAAGCGATGAAGGACTCTGGGATGTTCCAAATAGGTGAGCGGATGTTCCTCGGTGGTCGATTGCAATATGCGATGGTCAATGAAGCTGCGATGGCAAAAGTCAATGGTCTTGGGGACAAGGAATTGGTGGCTGCTCTGAAGCCGTTCATCGTCAAGCCATCGGCTGTGTTCGAACAGACCATGTGACATGGTGGATGAACCAACAACAAGAAATCAATAGGTTATAACTTCCATTTTCCTTTTTTTCTTAATTTCTCAGTAGAGAGAGAAATATATAATAAATATGATAAAGTAGCCGCGCTTGGGAACTGTTGCTAAAAATGGAAAATGGAAGTTGATGATGGAGAGTGATATGAGCGACCTCGAAAGAAAGTTCCAGCGCCAGTTTAAGCTTCGTTGGTTGAATTGGGAAGGCGGTGGTTGGGCACAGGACACAACAGCTGGTCGTGGATCAGTTGATGGCCTGCCAGACCTGTTGTTGAGTGGGAAGATAACGAATGGGCTGATCTTCCCGTTGGAGCTGAAGGTCGGAGAGATTGTTGGCGGAAGCCTTGTCATCTCGCAGATCAGATCAAGCCAGCGCAGGTGGGCTTCAAAGTTCTCTGAAGCTGGCGGTCGATCAGCCTTGTGTGTTGGGGTACCTGCTGGCTTGTCGTTCAAAATGGCTCACATAAAGAACAGCCTTTGGGTTGAGTCTGGGCAAAGGACAAAGTTCGCCCCAGAGGAATTCGTGCTTTGCCTGACCACAGGCGGTTTTGTTGATCAACTGATAAAGGAAGGATTGCTTTGATGCTGGTAGTTTGTTTTTGTCGCCCGAGCAAGACTCTAGTCGCCAATGAGTTCTTGAATCTTGAAGGTGTTGAGTCCTACTGCCCAATAGTTAACTCAAAAAGGAGAGTTCCAAGGCGCAATCGTCAAGAGCTGAGAGATCAGCCGCTGATCTCTGGTTTGCTGTTTGTCGCCCTTCAGAGCATGACAGATGCAGAGGATCTTGCAAAGAAAGACCCAAGCCTTGGGCTAAGGAAGATGATGGCATTTGGTCGACCAGCGATGATAACGAGCACACAGCTAACAGAGCTTTTTGAGACAGCTCAACAGGCTTCTGAATCGTTTGTTGATGTAGAGAAGGCTCCAAAGTTTTACGTTGGCGATCGGGTGACGATCAAAGGGCCTCTTCAGACAATAGAGTTCTTGGTCTGCACCATCAATCAAAACAACAATCGAGCAGCACTAGAGTCCCTTGTTGGTAACATAAAATGCGATGCAGATTTTTCTGCTTTGCTTTTGCTCAAAAATCAGGCATAGTTCGCTTAACAGCGCATACGCAGCCTCGGCCAGCGACCTGTTCTCTTGAGGCTCTGCCTCCGACTCGGTTCCAGGCCGAGTTGCTTGCATTGGGCGAATGCGAATGAAGAACTCAGGCGGCTGGGGAAACAAAAAGGGCACAAGGCAAGATCGAGGGTACGGAAAGTTCTGGGGCAAGCTCAGAAAACATGCGATCAACCGCGACAAAGGCCTCTGCCAAGTCTGTCTGCGGTCTGGCAGGCTGAAGTCATTTGATGAGGTCGACCACATCAAGCCAAAGGCATTCGGCGGCCAAGATGAGTTGGAAAACCTTCAGTGCATCTGTTCTGAGTGCCACCAGCTGAAGACCTCTGATGAGGCGGCTTCTGCCAAAGGTTACAGAATCAGACCTGTTGTTGGGTCAGATGGTTGGCCTGTTGATCGCTAAAAGGAATGATCCTGTGGATGTCCGCCAGAAGAACAGCTTGCCTTGGTCGCATTACATTTCCATGGGCAATATGGCTCAGGCTCATGTCCATCATCAATTCGGTCGAAACATCAATGTCACGACTGATTACACTCCAGTTGCTGATATCGGAGTATATAGGACGCCACAGGTTGCTTCAGCAACTAAGCTTCGGATCAAGGCTGGTGGCAACGCAGGAGACACCGCCGCTGGAGCTGGCGCACGTTCAGTAAAGCTCTGGGGGATAAATGCGAGCGGCGATGAGATAACAGAGATCTTGCAAACAGCAGGAGCATCTGCATCTTCAGCAACTGACAATTCATTCATCAGGCTGACACTCGCTGAGGTTTACGAAAGCGGAACATACGGAACTCAATCGACTGGGTCTCACCTTGGGAACATCACGATTGAGAACCAAGCAGGCAATCAGGACTGGGCGCAGATCCAACTCAACAGCTTCCCATCAGGGTCAACAGGAATAGGATCAATCACTGTTCCTCGCAATCATGTCGGCCTTTTGACTTCTATCCACATCAGCCCAGAGGCGGGCGGAACCAAGACCACAGACTTGATCATACTAAAGCGAGAAGGAATCTTGCAAGCTGCTGCGCCATACAAGCCGATCATGAAAATTCAAGAGATGATCGGCATCATCAGCCCTGTTGAAATAAGCTTTGACATGCCTCTTCGTTTTCCAGAATTGACTGACATCGGAGTGCTCGCAAAGGTCAGCAGCGGCACAGGAGCCATCAGCATCGACATGGAAGTGATCTTCTTGGAAGATGAATAATGACAACAATCGGGAGGGGTAGGTCGCATCTCTAGGACCTCGATGATCGAACCTGCGACCCTACCTTTCTTTTGAGCATGCCGAAATGAGGACAAAATGGCCGTCGGCCGAAAAACCAAACCAACTGCGCTGAAACTTGTTCAGGATACACAGCGCAGCAGCCGAGCAAATCCCGCAGAGCCATCCCTCCCTGTGGCGATGCCGAAAGCTCCCGAGACCCTTAGCCAAAGGGCCAAAGAGAGCTGGGATTTGTTCGCGCCGCAACTTGTGGCCATGGGTGTTTTGACTGAAGCAGACTTCAGCGCCCTTGAGCTTTTGTGTGAAACTCGTGCCGAGTGGCTGGATGCTTCTGATGAGATCGGTGCTCATGGCCGAGCAGTCTATGAATCAGTCGATGAGAATTCTGGCAAGCTGATGATTCGGACGCATCCTTCTGTCACTCAGCGCGCAGACGCTGCTCGGAGGATGCAGTCGTTGCTTTCTGATTTTGGTCTTTCACCATCGAGCCGAGCAAAGGTCGGCCGCGCAAATACTGGGAGCAAGGATGACCCGAGCAAAAAGTACTTCGCTTGATCCTGTGTCTGCTTACGCAGATTCTGTCATTTCAGGCAAGACGATTGCAGGGCCACATGTTCGTGCTTCTTGTGAACGGCATTTCCGCGACCTCGAACAGCACAAAGCCAAAGGGTTTTACTTCGACATCGAAGCAGCCAAGCGAGCTCTTGAGTTCTTCCCAGATGTCTTGCGACTTTCTGAAGGGCAGTTTGAAGGTCGACCATTCGTCCTTCACCCTTCGCAAGAATTCAAGATCGGATCAATCTTTGGTTGGAAGCGCGATGATGGCACTCGCAGATTTCGCAGGGCATACATTGAAGAGGGAAAAGGCAACGGCAAGTCGCCGCTGGCTGGCGGGATCGGTCTTTATGGCCTGACAGCAGATGGCGAAGCTGGTGCTCAGATCTTCGCAGCAGCAGCGAAGATGGATCAGGCCAGAATCCTTTTCAATGATGCTGTTGCGATGGTAAGGCAGTCGCCAGAGTTGGAAAACAGACTGACGCCAACTGGCATCAACCCTGTCAACAACCTTGCATATCTAGCAAAGGGAAGTTTCTTTAGGCCTGTTGGGCGCGACACTGGGAAAACAGGCTCTGGCTTGCGACCGCACTTCGCCCTTGTCGACGAAGTCCATGAGCACCCGAACAGGGAAACTCTGGAGATGTTGGAGCGTGGTTTCAAGTTCCGCAGAAGCCCGCTGTTGCTGATGATCACAAACTCTGGCAGCGATCGAAATTCTGTCTGCTGGGAGGAACACGAACACGCAGTCAAGGTCGCACATGGAGAGGTTGAGGATGAAACGACATTCTCATATGTTTGCGCCCTTGACGATGAAGATGATCCTCTGGAAGACCCATCTTGTTGGATCAAAGCCAATCCGCTTCTTGGGGTGACGATCACAGAGAGTTATCTTTCGGACGCCGCCAAGCAGGCAAAATCGATCCCTGCGAAGGCAAATGGAATCAGGCGGCTGCATTTCTGTCAATGGACGGACGCTGAATCTGCTTGGATCAGCCGAGATCTTTGGGAGGCTTGCGAAGATCCTTCGCTGTCGCTTGATCAATTCGAAGGCAAGCTGTGCTGGGCAGGTCTGGATCTCGGCGCGACAAGAGACCTTTGCGGAAAGTCTTTGATTTTTGAAGATGGCAAGACAGCCGAGGGCCAAAGAAAGTTCGTTCTGTTCGCTCACGGATATACGCCTAAGGACACACTGGCGACCAGATCAAGGGAAGATCGAGCGCCTTATGATGTTTGGGTTGAGCAAGGGCATCTGACTGCGACAGCTGGAAAAGTCATCCGACTTGACATTGTTGCTGCCGACCTTGTTGATGATGCAAACAAGTTCGAAATTGAGGCGGTTGCATACGACAAGTGGTTGATAAAAGGCCTAGACACTGCACTTGACGAGCTAAATGCGGCGCTGCCTCTGATTGAGCACCCACAAGGGATCAATCAGAGAAAAGACACAGAGCTTTGGATGCCTCAGAGCATCAACAAGTTTGAGATGCTTCTGCTTGAGAAAAGAATACGCATAGCGATCAACCCAGCACTTCGCTCTGCAGTTTCTTCGAGCACCTTTTACGAGAGCGCAGCAGGCCTTCGCAGGTTTGAGAAGCAGCGCGCGATGGGTAGGATTGACTTGGCTGTTTCTTCTGCTATGGCTGTTGGGGCTGCGATGGCAGGCGAAGAGAGCAAAAAGCCTTCTTCACCTTGGGAAGATCCATCGTACACGATGAACAACTGAATGGGTTTGATCTGATGGCACTTTTTGATCGTTTCCGCAAGACGGAACATCGAAATCTTGAAAATCCGAACGCACCTGTTTCTGCGGTCGACTTCCTACAGATCATGGGCTGGGGAGATCTTTACGCATCTTCTGGCGTAACAGTCAATGTCGACACCGCACTGAGTGTTCCTGCAATTTGGGCAGCAGTCAACTTTATCGCAGGGACGATCGCAGGTCTTCCGCTGCAGGTTTACCAAAAGCAGCCAGATGGCGGCCGAAAAAAGTCTGATGGGCTGCTTTCGAGGATACTGCACGATTCGATCAATGAAGACATGTCGTCTTTTGAGTGGCGCAAGTATTCCTTTGAGCAAGTTCTGACAGGTGGCCGCTCGATCACTTACATCGAGAAAGAGGCATCTGGTCAGATTGTCAATCTTTATCCACTCGATCCAACCAAAGTTCGTGTTGAGCGGCTTGTCGACGGCAAAAAGATTTATCGAGTCAATTCAAAAATTTACGACTCAAAAGAGATCTTGGACATTCCATTCATGTTGAAAGCCAACATGACTGATGCACGTGGTCCGATTTCACAGAACAAAGATGTGATCGGGATGGCAATTTCTGCCACCCGCTATGGCTCAAAGGCTTTCCAGTCTGGCGGCATCCCACCAGCTGTTTTGGTTGGTCCATTTACTTCTGGCGCAGCCGCTGCTCGCGCCTCGGAAGATGTTGCTGCCGCGACGATGAAGCTCGCCAAAGAAGGCAGACCGATCATGGCCCTTCCTTTGGGTCATGAGCTGAAAAGCATTGGGCTTGACCCAGAAAAGATGCAGCTTCTGGAGTTGCAGCAGTTCAGCATCGAGCAAATCGCTCGAATCTATTCGTTGCCGCCTGTTTTCTTGCAAGACTTGACTCACGGCACCTTCTCAAACACAGAACAGCAAGACTTGCATTTTGTGAAGCATACGGTGAAGCGCTGGGTCGAGCAGTTCGAGCAGGAGATGAATCTAAAATTCTTCGGCCGTGGATCTGATTTTTACGTCGAATTCAATGTCGATGGCTTGCTGCGCGGCGACTTCAAGACGCGCATGGAGGCTTATGCCACGTCGATCCAGAACGGAATACGCACTCCGAATGAAGTTCGAGCGATCGAAAATCTTGATTCGATGGAAAATGCTGATGCTCTCTTGATTCAGGGTGCGACTGTCCCTCTTGGCAGTCAAGCCCCAGCTGGCGGTGCTTAGATGCCTGTTCCGAACGATGCAATGGCAGAAGAAGCCCAGCGCGGCCTAGATTGGCGGCGAGAGTTCGGGCGCGGCGGCACTGAGGTCGGCATTGCCCGTGCTCGCGACATATCAAACAAGGCTGATTTGTCGATGGACACAGTTCGGCGCATGTCAAGCTATTTTGCTCGCCATGAAGTCGACAAAGAAGCAGAGGGATTCAGGCCAGGAGAGGGCGGATATCCTTCAAATGGACGGATCGCATGGGCACTTTGGGGCGGCGATGCAGGTCGTTCTTGGGCCAATGGCGTGCTTGAAGATGATGCAGCGGACGATGAAGATCGTGGCGCGATGCAACTTTCGAAGAAAATGGAGCCTGAGATGGGTGAAAAAGAGATTCGTCGTGGAGTTCCTGTCGAGATCCGCGAGGCCGAAGGCGGTGAAATCCTAGTTTCTGGGTATGCAGCTGTTTTCGGAGAAGAAACAAACATCGGAGGCTTCTTCACAGAAGTCATCGAGCGCGGAGCATTCAAGAAGGCGATCAAGCGCGACGATGTTGTGTTTTTGATCAACCACCAAGGTCTTCCACTCGCTCGAACACGTTCTGGCACCCTGAAACTGAAAGAAGATGATCGCGGCCTATATATGGAAGCCATGCTGGACCAATCAGACCCTGATGTCAGAAGCATTGTGCCAAAAATGAAGCGCGGCGACCTAGACAAGATGTCGTTTGCTTTTATTGCTTTGCGGCAGTCTTGGGATGAAAGCAAAAAGATCCCACAAAGGATGATTCAAGAGGCGCAGCTTTTTGATGTCAGCATCGTCACCACGCCAGCCTATGATGGCACAGAGATCGGCTTGCGTTCGCTGGAAAACCACCGCAAAGAAAATCTGAAGTCGCAAGCCTCTCGTCGCATGCGGATGAAGGCGAAAGTTGCTGGCATTGAAGCTCGAAACGAATACATTTTGCCTGAGGTTGAGCAGCCTGAGATCGTTTCGGGCAGCATCAATGCCATAAACATGCAGAACGCAATCGAGAACTGGAATCTAGGGCCAGAAGTTGCTTCTTCTGATCCTGCTGCCAACCCTGAATTCTGGGCAAAAATGGCAGACATTTGGGCAATAAATGAGGCTGAAGCAAGACGCCAGCTTTGTTCAAATTGTTCTTATTTCGACAACACTCCAGAAATGATGCGGTCGATGGAAGACATTCCTTTGACTCCATTTGATGTAGATGGCGGCGGTCGTGGCTGGTGCCATAAACTGGATTTCATTTGTCACAATCTTCGTGTTTGCCAAGCTTGGGAACGCAAGGAATTCGTGGCTGACGAATAACGGCGGTCTCCCGCTGTTCGCCCAAACCCAGCCCTTGGGCAAGGCATAATGTAGGAGGCCATTATGGCTGATGCTAAAACCCTGCGGGAGCAAATGGCGCGTATCGCCACCGAGGCCCGAGCAAAACTTGCTGAAGTGACTGACAAGACCCCAGAGGCTCGTGCTTCTGAGATTGAGCGCGAATTTGACACCATGATGTCCGAGCATGATCGGATTTCTGGCCTTGCTGAGCGCATGGAAAAAGCAGATGCAGCTGTCCGCGCCTCGCAGGCTGTAGATCTTTCGAAGCGTCCAGTCGCAGAGAGCACCTCTGTTTTGGCTGCTGATTCTGGCGCTTCGGTTGATTATCGCTCGGCATTCTACTCTATGCTGGCAAACGGCGGAGTCGATGGGCTTGACCCTGAAGTCCGCGCAGCTTTGCGCGGTCAAGAAGTTCGCACGCAAACTGCTGGAACAAACTCGGCTGGTGGTTTCACTGTCCCAACTGAGCTGGCGACCTTCATTGAGAAGGCCATGATCGCAACTGGTCCAATGTATGACTCGAATCTTTTCACCGTCATCAATACCACCAGCGGCAACACATTCAACATCCCGACTGTTGATGACACGTCTTCCACAGTCGTTGCTCACACTGAAGGCACGCAGCCTACAGATGATGGCAGCAAGGATGTGACCTTCGCCCAAAAGACGTTGAATGCTTTTGCTTTCGACAGCCAGTGGGTGCGCTGGTCTTATGAATTGGCAAATGACTCCATCTTCAACATGGAATCGCTGCTTGGCGATCTTCTTGGTGAACGCATGGGCCGCATCGCCAACTCGAAACTGACCACAGGCTCTGGATCTTCGGACGTTGAAGGGATTGTAACCAACACCGCACTTGGCAAAACCGCTGCTGCTGTTGCTGCAATCACTGCCGATGAGATCATCGATCTTATCCACGCAGTAAACCCAGCTTACCGCTCGGCAGCGAACACCGCCATCATGATGAACGACAGCACCCTTGCTGCAGTTCGTAAGTTGAAGGATGGTCAAGGCAACTACCTGTGGCAGATGGGCAACTATCAGGCTGGCGTCCCTCAGAACATTCTCGGCTACAATGTGGTTGTGAACCAAGCGATGGACTCTCTGGCTGCTGCCAAAAAGGTCATGATTTTCGGCGACATGTCGAAGTTCTATGTCCGCAAGGTTGGCGCGCCTGTTTTGTTCGTTGCTCGTGAGCGTTTTGCACCTGACTACGGCATCTTGGGCTACATCCGCTTCGATGGCGTGTTGACCAACACCGCAGCCATCAAGCACTTGATCACTGCCGCCAGCTAAGGCTTTGATCGCTAAACATTGAAAAATGGGCGGGATTTCGATCTCGCCCACTCAATAACAGGAGATTGAGATGCAGAAAGTTCGACTACTAACTTCCATGGCAGGGATCGACTTTGCACACGATCAAGGTGCAATCATCGATGTTACAGAAGCAGAAGCTGTTCGCTACATCGCTGCTGGCATTGCCGAATCAGCCCCAGCCGCCTCGGTTGAGCGCGCATCGAAGAAAGTAACAACTGAGAAAGCAGTGAAGGAATAATCATGCTGTCTCCACAGTTCTCCCTTGTTCGCGTAACTGCACCTGCCACCGCGCCAATCTCTTTGGCCGAGGCCAAGGCACAGATGCGCGTTGAAGGTGGCGACGAAGACAGCATCATCCAGCGCCTCATCGATGCAGCGGTTGCTTTTGTTGATGTCCAAGGCGTGCTTGGGTTTGCAATGATCACGCAGACATGGGCTGAATGGCTCGGGCCAAATCAAAGCACAGTCTATCTGTCACTTGGCCCTGTTCAGTCTGTTTCATCGATCAAGTATTATGACACAGACGGGAATTTGCAGACAGCAACCCTTGCAGACTTCAACATTTTCGGCACACCAAATCGAATCAGCATTGCCCCAAAGACGAGTAAGGCTTGGCCAATCACTCAGACCAGAGATGATGCGATCAAGATCGAATATGTGATCGGCTACGGATCAACCTCTGCCAGCGTGCCCCAGACAGTTCGCCACGCGCTGCTGATGCTGGTTTCGCACTGGTACGAAAACCGCGAAGCCTCTTCTGAAAAGCAGATGATGAACCTTCCTTATGGATTTGCCGAAATGATCGGCAGCGAGAGAAATCATTGGTATGGCTAAGGCAGGAAGCTTCGGAGAAAGGGCAACGTTCCAGCGTTTGGATGAAAGCGCGATTGATGCCTATGGCAATGTCTACACTGGCTGGGCGCAATATGGCGTCCGCTGGGCAGACATGCGTGAGCAAATCGGAAAAGAGACGATCGAAGGCGGCGCGCTGGGTGATGTTGCGATGGCAACTATGCGATGCCGAGCTGACAGCGTGACAAAGGCAATCACAGCCGCTGATAGGGTCTTGATCCGAGATTACACTTGGGCCATCAAGAATGTCACCCAAATTGATTCCAAGAACTCGATCATTGAGTTCCTTTTGGAGCGTGGAGTTGCGACATGAAGCTGCTTGGAGCCAAGAAACTTGTTAAGCAGCTTCAGGACATCCCGAAGGCGGTCAATGACAACTTGGCAAAATCAATTCGCTTGAACACAGAGCAGGCAGCGACCATGGCACGCCGACTGGTGCCTGTCAAATCTGGTGAGCTCAAAAACTGGATCCACACAAAATATGAAGTTGATGGGCTGACTGGATCTGTTGAGGCTGCACCGCCAACCAAGGATGCCCAGATCAAGGCCAAAGCAGTCGAATTTGGACGAGAGAAGGGCAATCGAGGCCAGACAGCTGCCCAGCCTTACATTCGTCTTGCGCAAAGCACACAGCGTCCAAAATTCCAGCGTAGCATCAAGGCGGCTGTTCGGCGCGGAATGAAGGAGGCCACCCGTGGCTGATGGATTTGCACTTGCACTTCAGAAAGGCTTGCGCGCAGCCCTAGTTGCTAACGCTGGCGTGACTGCGCTGGTTTCAACTCGAGTTTACGATGAGCCTCCACAAGGTGTCACATTCCCTTATCTGCGATTTGTTGACATCAACCCCATTGCCTTCGACACTGACACAAAAGTCGGCGCAAATGTGGATGTGACGCTGGAAGCAAATAGCCGTTCTGCTTCTGGTCGTGTCGAAGCTGTGAAGATTGTCGAAGCTGTCAATGCAGCTTTGCACAGACAAGAAACAAGCGTAACTGTGACAGGATTCACTCTGGTCGAGTTGATTTTTGAGAACCACAGCGTTACAAGAGATGTCGATGGTCGTGGATACACGGCTGTTATCGCACTTCGGGCAATGCTCGAAACAGCCTAGAAACGAGCCTTGGGCAAGCTCTAAAAGGAGGCCATCATGGCTAAACAACTTGGACGCGCCCTGCTGGTTAAGATCGGCGATGGCGCTGGCACAGAAGCTTTCGCAAATCTTTGCGGCTTGAACAGCAAGACGATGACGATCAACAACTCTCTGATCGACGTCACCACACCAGACTGCACCACGCCAGCTGGTGTCATGTGGACAGAAAGCCTTAATGGCGTAAAGAACCTGACGATTTCTGGCGATGGATTCTTTGAAGACAGCGTCACAGAATTGCGGATGAACACTGTTGCGATGCAGGCAGATCCAAAATGCAATTTTCAAGTTGTGGTTCCTGCCTTCGGAACATATGCTGGGACTTTTTACATTG
>JACCEC011177910.1_pt1 | contig 36235 bp, 32 predicted proteins | sample 7450121 | NCBI WGS metagenome assembly JACCEC01 (sample SAMN15323455, study PRJNA562643) | freshwater metagenome | isolation source: river surface water | place: USA:Blue River Watershed | collected 2017-08-18 | reverse complement strand
TTGGCGTGTTTTTTCGGGCAATCCTTCCAATGCCTGGTCTAGCGCCATTTGTAAATCTTGAACCGTCAGTGAGAACTAATCTCCTTGTATCGAAAAATAACCTAGTTTTTGGCAGTAAAGTACAACTTTTCAAACAATCTACCGAAACGAAAACTTATAACCCGACGCAATCGCGTACAAATGAGCCGAACTGGCAATGGGGGGAAAAGCAAAACGAGGCTGAGCCAAGGCAGAGGGAGTCAATAAAGGACGCTGAATATTCATAAAAGCACCACGATAACCTGCTTCATCAACAGCGTTGACCGTGGCTTGGTCTATCTCGGCAGAACTACCGTAAGGGTACACAAACAGGCTTATTTCGTGGTTAAGCTTTTCTTCTAAGCGTTTTTTAGAACTTTCTAACTCCTTCTTCTTTTCGTCTTGGCTCAAAAAACGCAGTACTCGGTGGGTTTGGGTATGCGAAGCCACCTGATGTCCTTTTTGAGTCAGTTCCTGAATCTGCGGCCAAGTCATAAACTCATACCGTAATTCATCACAGGAAATAGGCCCAACACTCCATTGATTTTTTTTACAAATTTCCCAAATTATCCCATAAATATCGGCTATTTGGTGGGAATAAACGTATTGCTTTAGTTGACGGGTAAGACTATTTAAACTCGCCTCCGAAACTCTTATTAGGCTTTGGTAGCCATTAAGGGGAAGCCAAACATCTTGCGAAATGGCTTGATGCAACAGTAAAAACAAATAATCGCGCCAAATGTATGGCAACTCTCCGTCAACCATGGCGGGGCAAATCGCAAACAACGCCGAAATATCGTGCTTTGCTAAAATAGGCACCAATATCTCATAATTGTTGCGCATCCCATCATCAAAGGTCAAAAAAATACCTTCAGCCAGCGGGTTTTCTAACTCTTGAATTGGTTGAACGCGAAAGTGTTTCTTTAAAAATTGAAGTTGTTTGTCAAAGATGGCTGCGGTCACGTCCACATTATACGTATCGAACGCAGGCAAGGTACTCACAGGAAGCACATTGTGGTACGAAACAACACCATGTTTTCGCCCTGCTAAGGCTTGATAGAGATGGCTCAGCCCCGTGTAGTACGAGGCTGTCAGCCAGCTATCTCTTACAAAATGTTTGATATTCTTCGCCACCTGTTCAACACTTTATTTGCTTTTTAGTTTGTCAAAAAAATTTCTCATAAAAAGCAATTGGTAACCAATGGCGTTATTCCAATAAGGCCAATTGTGTCCCCCTGGACGAGAGATATAATCGTGCGGGATATTGCGTTCCAGCAATTTGTTGTGCAGGTTGTTGTTAACGCGGTAAAAGAAGTCTTCGCTACCGCAATCAATAATCAGGGCCAGCGAGTTGGGGGTAAGTAAATGTACCAAATTAATGACGGTGTTTTTCTCCCAAAGCTCGGGAGCTTCGGCGTATTTTCCTAAGCGCTTAGCCATGTCCCAGTTATTTGGGAAAGGACGAATATCCACGCCTCCGCTCATACTTCCTGCTGTTCCGAACACATCTTGGTGTTTAAACGCCAAATAAAGCGCACCGTGTCCGCCCATGCTCAAGCCCGTAATTCCGCGCCCATCACGGCTTTTAATGGTTTTGTAACGGCCGTCAATCCACGCAACCAACTCGTTAGCAACATACGTTTCATAACGCATTGTTGGATCAACGGGGCTATCCCAGTACCAACTCGAAAACCCTCCGTCGGGGCACACAATAATTGTTTGATACACATCCGCCATACGCTGCATGGCAGAGGCTTTTTTAACCCAATCGGCATAGTTACCGCTATAACCGTGCAATAGATAAACGACAGGAAATTCTTTGGCACCATCGTACGAGTCAGGCGTAAGCACCACCGCTTTGATATTTTTTTTCATCGAAGGGCTGTACGTTTCTACCGTGTCAATTTTTTCGGCCCATACAGACGTACTCCACAAACCAATAACGAGAAAAAGTGCGATTTTTTTGAGAGGTATCATCGGGTTTATACAACTAGTTGAAGTGTTTAGTGGCAAAGTTATCATTTTATACTTCTGACATTTGCTGTGTCAGCACTTCAAAGGCTTTTTTTGCTTCGCTATCAAAATTGGTCCAACGGCCTTCAATCGACAATCCGCCACGGTATTTAATTTTTTTCAATGCCTTGAAATATTCTCTAAAATCATCGCCTACGACCCCAGGAGCCGTACGGTTTTGTTTTTCGGCAATATGGCAGTGTACGATGTATTTACCATATTTTACAATTTGCTCGGGGCCTTCGTTATCTTTGAGCATGTGGTAAATATCGCACAACAACCGAAAACGAGGATGATTGACGGCTTCGATGATTTCGACTCCTTCAGCCAAGCTGTTAATAAAATTAGTTTCGCTACGGTTGAGTGGCTCTAAAGCCACCGTAATCCCGTGTTTTTCGGCCAAAAGTGCCATTTTTTTGCTCACTTCTGTATGTTGTTCTTTGGCTTTGGCGCGGTCAAACCCTTCGGGGATGGTACGCGATGCACTACTTCCAAACACGACGTAAGGCGTACCACATTCTTTAGCACGTTTGAAAGCCAAATCGGCTCTTTCCAACAAAGCTTCGTGGTTGGCATTAAGTCCCACCGATTTGATACTCCCTGGGATAAATGATACGTACGAACGCAACGGTACGCCCGTCGTTTTGAGTGCTTCTACGTTTTTGGCATATTGTTCGTCTCCCCCTTTGTCAGGAATCAAGAAACGACCGACGTTTTCTTCAACGTACGAATAACCAATACTTTTAAGCAGCGCTGCTTTGTCGTAAGACGTACAAATACCCAACGGCAGCGAAAGTTTACGGCTTTCTTCCACCCAAAGTGCCGCCTCAGCCAAAGGACTTGATGCAAGGACGCTTCCAACGGCTCCAGCGCCTAATTTTAAGAAATCTCGACGGCTACTCGTCGTGTGTTGTTGTGGTTTCATTCAATGCAAGAGATTATAGGTAACAGAAGGCACAAAACCTGTTTTTTTTACTACTTATTTCCACACAATTACAAACGACATTCTATGTTTTAGATACTGTACCAAACTTGGTAGGTCTTATTTTCCATAGACAATCACATCCGATAGAAGCGAAATGGGTGGGGCTTTCAGGTCTTCAATCACCCTATTTTTAATGCGCCCTTCTATCATCGTTTGGGACGGTGCGTATAATTTAAACACCAACATCTCCCCCACTAAAAGGCATGGATTCAAGCGAGTTTTTACTTAGCGTCGTCCAAATAACGTTGTAATTAGAAAGTTTAGCTGATTGGGCGAAGGTAGGAAGGCAGGATTAAGAAATAACAAAGGTTGAGTCCAAAAATACCTCATAGCTTTTGTCCTCCCCTCCTGCTACCTGCTGTATGGCGTCGGTTTTTCAAAACTACCACCGAGGTTTCGTAAAGCCTCGCTTAAAGACCTACTACTTATTTTTTCCAACACACATACACGTTCTCATCTGCCATAAGTCCGTAGCGTTTCCAGTCGATTTCTTGCACGTAAGCACTCACTTCTACCCTAAAACCTACGGCGACAAGGCGGTCGGCATAGTCGCGGCCATAACGGCGAACGTGCTGGTGAGCCCCCGCAATGCGTTTCCGCTCTTCGGGAGTCAGGTGCTGGGTTTCTACCGTTTTTTCCATCGAATTATTCACTGCACCTTGAATAATAGCGTAGCCGTTGGGTTTGAGCACCCGATAAATCTCGCGCATTCCTTGAACATCGTCAGGCACAAGTTCAAAGACGTGGTTACCAATCACGACGTCGAAGGTGTTATCGGGAAATTGAATATCCGTCACCGACATAACGTGGTCGGGTAGCACCCCGATGGCGTCGATGTAAGTAGTCATCAAATCGACCGTTTCGTACTGAAGCTGAGGGTACTTGCGAATTTGGTCGTGCAGGCATTTTTCGGGAGCAAAGTGCAAAATTCGTTTTTCCCCCGTAAAAAAATCGGTCTTATTTTTCAAATACAGATACACCAAACGGTGGCGTTCGAGCGACTTACAGGTATAACAAAGGGCATTGAGACGGTTGAAAGGCAAAAACTGGCTGTACGTACTTCCACAAATGGGACATTCGACGTCGTTTCCTAATCCATACACCCTAGCTCGCGCCGAGGCTTGTAGTGCTCTTATCTGTTTGCGGCCTGCGGGGTCAATCACCGATTTTAGCAATTCTTTCAATACCAATAGTGGATTTTGTTTTTAAGTAGCTACGTCGGGGTACTCATACCCCGACGCACTTTTTTTACACCGTAAAGCTATCCGACTCTAGGTAGGCTTTAATGAGTGCCTCTTCGCCTTCTTTGCCAGGTTTTGAGTTTCCGTGTTCCATTCCAAAAATGAAGTTTTGGTTGTTGGCCTTCATTTTGGTGTAAATATGTTTGAACACGTTTTTGTAGTTGATTTCGCCCGTCGTAGGCTCTTTACGTCCCGGGTTATCACCAATTTGAAAATAACCAATTTCAGACCAGCACCAGTCGATGTGCGGTATGATGTGCCCTTCGGTTTTCTGCATGTGGTAAATATCGAACAAAATCTTGCAAGCAGGGCTATTTACGGCACGGCAAATTTCGTAGGTTTGGTCAGAGGTCTGCAAAAACAAATTGGGGCTATCACTCAAGGGCTCCAATACCATCGTCAACCCGTGAGGAGCCAAAATATCTGCCCCCCGACGAAGCGCGTCTATCACGTGTCCTGTTTGAATTCCAATCGGAAGATTACGTTCAAAATCCCCTGGCACGACTGTCATCCACTTAGCATTGCAGCGTTTGGCGGTTTCTACGGCACGCTTACAGCCATCCAAGAAAATATCAATGTGTGCTTGTTTACCAGCAGCGAGGGTATTTTGAGAATTTCCTCCCTTATCTACCACAAACACGCCCATAGTCATTCCCAACTTCGCCAATGTTTCCCCAATTTTGGTTTGAATCTCCACTGGGCGCCCCATCATACCGTTATCTTCTAAGGCCGTAAAGCCATTGTCGGCCATAAACTTAAGTTGGTCGATAAGGTCTTTCCCTGCACTGTTTTGGAACATGCCAAAGTGAGGGGCATAAGCCAATTTAAAATTATTTTTTGTGTTGGGAGTCGTAGTATTAGCTGTGGCTACACCGCTCACCAAGGTGGCTGCGGAAGCTGCGAGAGCCGTTTTTACAAAATCGCGACGAAACATAGTAGTTATAGATTAAAGGTGCTGCTTTCAAAAGCATGACAAGGTTTTTTTCTAATCTTTAAAAACACTAGATGTGCGGAAGAACTACTGCAAACGTACTCCCAACGCCCAATTGGCTCGTGACTTTTATATAGCCACGGTGCATGTCCACAATCCTACGACATACCGACAACCCAATGCCATATCCTCGAAAAGTAGTAGCGTTTTTGGCTCGATAGAGAGGTTCAAAAATTCGCTGAGTTTCGTTTTCAGGAATACCAATCCCTCGGTCGTTGACTCGAATGTAGCAATTTTGTTCATTAAAACCGATTTTTACGTCGGCGCGTTTATCTGGTGAATATTTACAGGCATTGTCCATCAGATTATTAAGTACCGTTTTAAGCAAAGGTGCATTTCCAAGGACAGTAATGTCCTGCTCATTTTCGGGAATGTCTTCAAAATCAATGTAAATCTGGTAATCGGTACGGAGGCTTTGAAGTTCTTCTTGGGTCTGAAATACCAATTCGTCCAAGCGAATGGGCTGAAAACTCATCGTGCGTTCTTCTTTCTTTTCAGATTGCGCCAGTTGTAATAAACTATTGGTCAACTGAATCAGCCGTTGCGCGTCGTTCAGAAGCGATTCCAACACTTTTTGATACTCTTCGGGCGTGCGTTCTTTTTCGAGAGCAACCTGAATTTCGGATTTTAGACCCGCCAAAGGTGTTCGTAGCTCATGTGAAGCATTCGAGACAAAACTCCGTTGGAAATCAAACGATTGTTCTAAACGTTGAAGCATTTGGTTGAAGTTGATAGCCAATTGAGCCAACTCGTCTTGTCGATTCCCTTCGTTTAGCTGCTTTCGCAAGTTATACGCCGTGATGGTACTAATTTCACGGTTCATGGCCGACAAAGGCTTGAGCGACTGACCCGCAAAAATAAACCCGAGCACAATCGTAATCAGAATCCCAAACAAAAAGCTGTAAATCAACGACTCACGTAGGCGCTGGAGTTGGGTATTCCCGAGTTCATCTTCGGCCGAAGTCATCAAAACAAGTTCCCCTTTTTCGGGGTGGGTGTACATTAATCCCGCTACCAATAACTTTCCGTTGATGGTTTCTACGTATTTGTTTTTTCGAACCGATTTGAGCAAATCGGCATTATAGTAATAATTTTCAGCACTATCGGGGTCGTAGCTTGCATACACGATTTTATCTTCGTCATTAAACATCAACACCTTCTCACCGTACAGTTTTGACAACGTTTCTTTGTCAAGAATTTTCAGGATTTTCTTGTTGTTAGCCGCGATTTTCACCAGCAAATCGGCACGGGTTAGGGCACGATCACACAAGTTTTTGTAAAACTCGTCTTTGCGATTTTGTTCTGCTACATAATAAAACGACACTGAAAATGTGGCCAAAATGGCCGCAATAATCACCGTAAATTGAAGCGCAATTTTAGTCCTGATTTTCATGCGTTTACCCAAACAACGTGGTTACTACATCTTTGAGTTTCGAGAGTGTTTTTGCTCCTTTCCCAGGCTCTACTACTTGTTTTCCCCATTCGTACCACACGCCATCACCTAGATTAAAATACAACCCATTTCGCTTAGGCTTTTGGCTTGAGGCATTATCGGTGAGCCAGTTAGGGGCATACAACGTTTCCATCAACGAAGGCAATTCGCGCCACGGATAGAAACGAAGCGACGTTTTGCCATCCACTACACGCTTGATTTGTGCTGTTCGGGTACGAAACGACGCCGTCAACTGTGCTTCTCTCGTTCCTTGCGAAGTTGCATCAATGACCTGCATTTCAAAAGGGCGTTCTTTTTCCGACGTTTCATAGATTGCTTGAAGCAACTCTTGGGCAAAATACAACCAATCTTCCGCGTTACGGGGCTGACCTTTGGCAGTAGTTTCGGCTTCCCATTCGAGGATGAGCAAGTCCATTTCTTCATCTTGAAGAAGGCTACCACCTATTTGGGTTTTCTTGAGGACTTTTTCTAGCTCGTCGCGCCACACTTTTTCGAGTATTCCTTTCCACTGATAATCATCATTATCCGTAAATCCTTCAGCTTCAATTTCGTCGGCATCAAGCTCATCGCGGTGCGTATATGTCAGTTTTAAGTCTACATCAATGGTTTCCTCATTAGGAAGAATGCGCAATAAGTAGCGGTATGAATAAGGTGGCGGAAGTTGCGCCGAAGTTTCAAATTGAATAGTGAGTTTACGAAAAGTAGCCATTTAGCGTATATTTTCCTCAAAGGTACGTCGCTTATCTACTTTGCCCGTAGGTGTTTCTACAAATTTTTTAACGAAATACGTCTTTTTAGGGAGTTCATAGGTCGAAAGCTCCGATACTAACGCTGTTCGAACTAGCTCGCTATCAGATTCTTTTTCACTTTCTACTACCAAAATCAGTTTTTGTCCTAGCCGTTCGTCGTCTTCCGACCACGCAAAAAAGCGCGACACAATCAAGCCTGTTTTTTCAACGGCGCGCTCTACTTTTTCCAGCTGAATTTTTACCCCTCCCGAATTAATGATGTTATCGGCACGGCCTACTATGCGAAACTCGCGAGGCGCTAAAAACTCCACCACATCGTTGGTTTGTATCCATTGTTGGTTGGTCACTGCCCCGTACAATCGTAAACAACCACGTTCGTCAGTGGTAGCATCTACTCCCTCCAATAGCCAATAGCTTTCTGAAACCTCTTTGCCATTTAGTCTTCGAAGTGCCACGTGCGACACCGTTTCAGTCATACCATACGTACTCCATACAGGAACCCGAAGCCGTTGAATGGCTGCTCCTAAGCTATCTCCTATGGGGGCTCCTCCCACAATAAGGGCTTTTAAGCTATTAAGATGTTCATCTTGCGGAGTATCTAACATTGTTTGCAACTGTAAAGGCACTACCGCCGCGAAGTCAATTGCTAAGTTGTCGGGCAAAAAAGCAAACGGCTGCGAGGACGGTTCAACAACGTGCATCGTCATCCCTAGTTCCATTCCACGTACGAGCATCATCATCCCTGCAATGTAACCCACATTGAGACATACCAACGCATGCTGCCCTGCCTGCAAATCCAACGCACGCTGCGTAACACGGGCACTTGCTTGCATCTGGGAGCGCGTCAATGTAATAGGTTTAGGTGCTCCTGTCGAGCCCGACGTGTGCAGCACAAACGTCTCGTGCCCAGAAGCATACAAACGACAAAACTCCCACGCTTGTAGAAAATAAGGATGCTCAGGCGCAGGAGTTTCAAAAATATGTTGGGGTACTAACGTATAGAACATAAACTAGGGGTAAACGCGTACGTCGCCCGTAGATGGGTCGTACGAAGTCTTATAACGAGTCAATGGTTTAGTCGCAGGGCCTGTTTGTACTTCGCCATCGCTCGTAAATACAGAACCGTGGTTGGGGCAAAAAAAAGTATTATTTGAAGCAACGTAGTTAACAGCCGTTCCTTGGTGGGTACACGCCTGCGAAACGGCGATAAAACCACCTTGCTGCGTCCGTGCAATAATCACGCCGTTGGTTCGTACAAAGCCTCCTGCGTTGCGCAGTGCCGTAAAATTAGCATTATTCACATTTACCGAAAAATCAGTGGGTATGGTTGGGCTTGGCTCAGGCGTGGAGCTAGTGCTACACCCCGACAAGCAGTTTTGAAGCACAATTGCTCCAAAACTTACCCCTACTAAGCGAAAAAAATCCTTACGATCAATCGTACTTGCTTCCATTTCCATAGCGTTATTGGTATTTTTTTGTAGTTTTCGAAGTTTTTTACAAAAATCATACGCCAAATAAAATTGTTCATTTTTACGGCTTTCTAAAAAACGTAACCAAAACAAAAAGATTGTAACCATGAGAACTTGGTTTGGGGTAGTGTTGAATTTATTTTTTTGCGGTGTAGTAACGGCTCAAAACCTTATTTCTTCCAATTTACCAATTGTTCTTATTGATACCCAAGGACAAACGATTATGGACTCCCCTAAAATCAACGTCCAAATGAAAATCATTTACAATGGAGCGAATCAGCGTACCCGCCCTTCGGATGCGGCTAATGTGTACCAAGGTATAGCAGGCATTGAATTTAGAGGCTCATCGTCTCAGCTTTTTCCCAAAAAAGCGTATGGCTTTGAACTTCGGGATGAGAAAGGCGAAGGTAGAGAAGTAGCCCTTTTGGGAATGCCTAAAGAAGAAGACTGGATTTTGTTTGCTTCTTACAACGAAAAAAGCCTTTTACACAATGCCCTCGCCATGAAAATGGCGCGCGACTTGGGTATGTATGCCAGCCGTACCCAACACGTAGAAGTGATTGTCAATGGCCGTTATGAAGGAGTGTATCTTTTGATGGAAAAAATCAAACGCGTAGCGGGGCGGTTAAATATTGCAAAACTTACCGACCGAGATAACAGCGGAGACGCCCTAACAGGTGGCTATATTTTTAAAATTGACAAACCCACTGGCTCAGGTGGATCCATAGGATGGTTTTCTAAAGTCAGGTCGCCTACCCTCAATGCCCGCGTTCAATACCTCTTTGAATACCCTGATTTTGACGAAATTACCTCGGCCCAAAAATCGTATCTAATTGCCAAAGTAGACAGTGCCGAAGCAGCCCTAAATAGCGTTAATTTTACCGATCCTCAAGTCGGTTATCGACGTTTCTATGACGGGCTTTCATTTGCCCATATTTTTTTAATGAATGAAGTCTCTCGCAACGTTGATGGGTATCGTATCAGTACGTTTTTCCACAAAGACCGCGATAGTAAGGGTGGAAAGATAAAAGCAGGCCCAGCCTGGGACTATGATTTGGCTTTTGGCAATGCCAACTACTGCGACGGTAATCAAACCTACGGTTGGTCTTACTTATTTGGGAATGTCTGCCCAGGGGATGGTTTGCAAGTACCTTTTCATTGGAAACGTATGCTCGAAGATCCTAGTTTTGTTTCGGAACTCAACGACGAATACCAACGAATGCGCAAAGGCCCTTGGAAAACCGACAAGCTCATGGCTCACATTGATTCTCTCGCCAATGTGCTGCAAGAATCACAACAGCGTAATTTTCAACGGTGGCCTGTTTTAGGACAATATATTTGGCCCAACCCTACCTCTATACCAACCACTTGGATGGGCGAAATCCTTGAATTAAAACAATGGCTAACTCAACGATTAGCGTGGTTGGATGCCAATATGCCAGGCACAATCACCGCCGTAGAACCTGAGGTACCCCACGAAATTTCGGTAGAAATTACCCCTAATCCTTTTACCGACGAAGCCCATATTCACATCCACACTCCTCGACCTATGGAAGTTTTAGCTGAAGTTTTTGACCTAAATGGTAAACTGATAGCGACTCGTTTTCACTATTTACCTGAGCAAGATGCGGTTATCATCATTCCTATCCAAGGCCCCTCGGCTGCTTATATATTGAGGGTACACACCCCCAACGCGGTCATTCGAAAACCCTTAATAAAACATTAAAATTTATAGGTTATTTACGCAAAAGAAGGCAGGGTTTCCAGTGCTACTGTTTCGCCGTCTTTTATTTGAAACAATAAATGTTCGAGACCATTGCTAATGAGTAAATATGGTGCCTTCAAGACGGCGTTGTAGCGAATAGCTTGGTCAAGCACGCTGTCCGTTAAAGCAATATGAACGGCTTTGCATTCAACCAACAAAAAAGGAGCGCCATTGCGGTCGTATACGAGAATATCGGTGCGCTTTGTAAGTTGATTATATTGCAAGCCACTTTCGGTACGAATCAAGGATTTTGGGTACTGCTGATGCCCTATCAGCCAATGTAAAACGTGTTGTCGTACCCATTCTTCAGGGGTGATAAGCAAGTACTTACGCCGAATTACGTCGAAGATATGAGGTTTCCCCGCAATTTTTGTAACTTTGTAATCAAAGGGGGGTAAGTTTAGCTCGACCATATCAGAAGAAGATTTGTAAGGACATCTTACAAATCTTTTTTTTAACCTTTTCAACCCAAAAATTAACACAAAACCAATGAAAACCAAAGAAGAAATCGTAGAAAACTGGCTGCCGCGTTACACAGGCACTCCGTTAGAGGCATTTGGAGAATATATATTGTTGACTAACTTCATCAATTACGTACAAATGTTTGCCGATAAATACGGGGTAGAAGTACAAGGCCGCGAACGTGCTATGCAAACGGCTACTGCCAATAATATTACCATTATTAATTTCGGGATGGGGAGTGCCATGGCAGCTACAGTGATGGATTTACTATCAGCGATTAATCCCAAAGCAGCCTTATTTTTAGGAAAATGTGGGGGACTAAAAAAGACCCAAATTGGAGATTTAGTATTACCGATTGCCGCTATTCGAGGCGAAGGTACCAGCAATGAGTACATGCGCCCCGAGATTCCTGCTTTACCATCGTTTCGTCTGCAGCGCGCTGTATCGTCGATGATTAAAAAACACGAACTCGACTACTGGACAGGTACGGTTTATACGACTAATCGTCGAATTTGGGAGCACGACGAGGAATTTAAAGAGTACCTGCGCGAAATCAGAGCCATGGCTATTGACATGGAAACCGCGACTATTTTTACGGTTGGTTTTGTGAACCAAATCCCACACGGTGCATTGTTGCTTGTTTCTGACAACCCTCTTGTCCCTGAAGGAGTGAAGACGGAAGAAAGCGATAAAAAAGTGACTGCACACTTTGTGGAGCGCCACTTACAAATAGGCATCGATTCTCTGGTGGAGTTAGCCAGTTCAGGAGAGTCAGTGAAGCACTTACGTTTCGAATAAACTATTCTTTTATCGGTTTCACACAAAAAAGACCTTGTCAGCTAACAAGGTCTTTTTTATGATTACTTCACCATCTATTTAGCGAAAATCTTCGTATTAATTGCAGTACTCACTGATTACTTTATACGCCTGAGTATACCCTAATTCACCTGCTTTTGACAAATCCAAGCAACCTCCATTTTCATCACCAAGGCTGTGTTTGATAAGGCCGCGTACATAATATGCTTCTGAATACCTAGGGTTTAGTTTTATAGTACTCGTACAATCTTGAACAGCGCCTCGCTGATCACCAATAGCCGATTTAATCATACCACGTATAAAATATGCCTCTGCATAGGTAGGGTTAAATTCAATTGCTTTGTTTAGGTCAACAATAGCACCTTTACCATCACCTTGTTTGTTTTTTCCAACCGCACGGGCAAAAAACGCTTCAGATCGCTCCGTCGAAAGTTCATTGATTTTATTTTTTTCTTGTACAACCTCACGAAGTTGATCTAAAATAGAGCGGCTTATCCTTCCCGTGTACACCACTTTAGTATCTGTCGGTGTATTATTGATTTCAACTGCTTTGTTCAAATCAGCAATTGCATCGCGTTGACTTCCGAGCTTACTTTTACAAAACCCTCTTCCGTAATACGCACGATGATTTTGTGGGTCGAGGCCAATTGCTTGGTCAAAATCCGCAATTGATTCCTCGTATTTTTCCAATTTACTGCGAGCAAAACCACGACTGTAAAACGATTCCGAATCTTCTGGTTTCAACTCTATCGCTTTGCTATAATCATTTACTGCACCCGTAAAATCATTCAATTTAATTTTCACATACCCACGTCCTGCCAAAGCAGAAGGACTTTTTGGGGTTAAATCTATTACCCGTGTAAAATCAACTAAGGCACTTGGAAAATCTTCTAGTTTTGATTTTACACTTCCACGGGCAAAGAGCGCCCCCGCATTATTGGGTTCTAATTCAATAGTACGGTTCAAATCCTGCAATGCACCGCGGTAATTTTCAACACGAGCACGATTTATTCCACGTTGATAATATCCTTGAGGGTCGTCTGGGCTCAATTCTATAGCCCGTGAAAAATCTTGAATAGCTGAGCGAAAATCGTCTTGTTTCGATTTACTTACCCCGCGATAAAGATAGGCATCAGAGTACTTCGGATTTAATTCAATGGAGCGATCAAAGTCTAAGATAGCGCCACGGTGGTCTTTCAAATTTGCCTTCGCCATTGCACGATTGTAATAGCTAGGGGCGTTTTCTGGACTCATCGTAATGGCTAAATTAAACGCTTGAAGAGCCGCCACAAAATCTCCCGATTTACTTTTATTCACACCTTCTTCAAAATACTCGGCTGCAGTTTTTTGAGCTTTCAAAACATGAGTAAATGCCATAATGGAGGCAAAGGCAAACAGAAAAATTGAGCGTTGCTTCATAGCAATACGTAAAAAAAGTTTGATGAATACTGAGATTAGCATGCCAAAACTACCGATTTTTAGACGGCTAGCCAACACGAACCTGAAAATATTTATGCCTGAAAGCAGATTAGCTCATCCAAAGTCCTATTCCAAATAAAATTACAAAAAGTAATGTGGAAAGCGCCATCTGTTTTAGGTACGGATCTAACTCCTTGGGGTTTGTCAAACGATTTACGGAAAGACCATTTTTTATAAAGAGTGGGAAACTCAGTACAAATGTCCACTGGCTCCACGTCCAGTCTGTAAAAAGCAAATATACAATACTAGAAAACATTCCCACCGTCAATAATATCCAATGATAAACAACCGCTTTATCGCGTCCAATTCGTACAGGAACCGAATGCTTACCTGTCAGGGTATCTGATTCTATGTCTCGTATATTATTAATATTTAATACCCCCACTGCAAACAACCCACAACTCGTAGCAGGCAATAATAACGTTGAGTCGAAAATTTTGGTATGTAAGTAATACGCTCCTAGTACCCCTACCCAACCAAAAAAAATAAATACCGACAAATCGCCCAACCCTTCGTAACCATAAGGTCGTTTGCCTGCTGTATAGGTAATGGCCGCGATAATGGCGAGAACACCAAGTCCTAGAAAGGCCAGAAAAGACTGAAAAGTAGCGTCTTTGAGGGCTTCGTACAACAAACCTATTCCACTTACCAACGACAGCACCGCAAATAAAATTACAGCATTGCGCATAGCTCTCGCCGAAATTGCCCCCGACTGAACCGCCCGATGCGGCCCTTGACGAGCTTCTGTGTCTTTTCCGTTTATAGCATCGCCATAGTCGTTGGCAAAATTAGATAATACTTGCAGGAAAATCGTTGTCACAATCGCTAAAATAGCGACTGTCCAACTAAACTGATTGTGGGCTGCCGCCAAAAAACACCCCATTAAAATACTTGACAGTGCCAAAGGTAACGTCCGTAAACGTGCCGCTTCTATCCATTTTTTCATCAGTTAATTACTCGTTTTTAGTCGATAGTCGATAGAAAATTGTTTTTTTACAAAATTTAAAAGAATAATTATCAGGCAATTAACAGTTAATAATTCACGATTCACAATTAACTTTTTGCATCTCTCTTCACAATTTCCTAATTTTGCATCGGCAAATCGGAACTACCAGCTCCTGCTGAACCCCCCAGGTCTTGACCGAAGCAAGGGTAGGTGGTCGTAGCGGTGAGATTCTCGGTTTGCCATTTTTTGTTTTTAGAATCCTATATAAGCATTGGCGAGGAGCATTCATAGGCTCTTCGCCAATGCTGTTTTTAGACCAAAGCCTCCCACAAAATCTCGACAGGATGCAAGGCATGTCGCCCTGTTCCATCGTGGATTTGATGGCGACAGCTCGTTCCTGGAGCTGCAATAATGACTTCATCTGGTTGCTGACGTACGGTAGGAAACAACACCATTTCCCCAATTTTCATTGATAAATCGTAGTGTTCTTTTTCGTAACCAAAGCTTCCTGCCATTCCACAACAACCACTCGGAATCAATTGTACCTCGTAGTTTTTAGGCAACGAAAGCATTTTTTTCGTCGGCACCATCGAGGCTATAGCCTTCTGCTGGCAGTGACCGTGCAGTTTTATTCGTTTGGGGTTTTCAGTAAATTGTTTGCTAGTAATGCGCTTGGCGTCAATTTCCCTGGCAATAAATTCATCAAACTGTAAAGCATTTTTGGCCAAACGTTTAGCATCCTCGACCAATTCTTCACTCACCAAATCAGGATATTCATCGCGAAAGGTTAAAATAGCCGACGGCTCAATTCCTACCAGAGGGGTTTCATCAGAAATGAGCTTTTTCAGCGCGTTTACGTTTGCCTCTGCAATCTTTTTGGCATCTTTCAACAACCCCTTCGACAACTGAGGGCGCCCACTCGGACCGTGCTCAGGAATCATTACTTCGTACCCTAATTTTTCCAACAACTGAATGGCTTTTTTGCCAATCTCAACATCGTTATAATTGGTAAATTCATCACAAAAAAGATATATTCTTGCATTGGCCGTAGGAAATGGGGCATGGGGTTTCACTGAACTACCCTTTGCCCTTTGCACTCTGCCACTTGCCCAGCTCTTCAATGTAGTGTTATGAAGCAACGGCATGGTTCGGTCGGGGTGGAAACCTACTAACTGGTTAGCAATGCGGCGTAAGGGAGCATTTTTAAACACTAAATTGTACGCCCAATGCACATAGCTCGCAATTCCTGTCATTTTGGAGAAATTACCCACCAACCACGAACGCATCGGTACACCGTTGGCATCGTAGTAGTGCTGTAGAAACTCCATTTTTAGCTTTGCTACATCTACATTCGACGGGCATTCTCCTTTGCAACCTTTGCAAGCCAAGCACAAATCATACACTTCTTTCACTGCCGCCATCCCAGTGGGGCTATTTTTATCATCACTAAATCTCCCATTAGAGGTTTGGGAGCTATGTGTTAAAAACTCACGCAATATATTAGCCCGAGCGCGGGTAGTATCTTTTTCGTTGCGAGTAGCCATAAAACTAGGACACATGGTCCCGCCCGACAACTGCGTTTTGCGACAGTCGCCAGAGCCATTACACTGCTCGGCATGTTGGAGTACGGTTTGGTCAGGATAACGGAAGTACGTTTTAAAAGCGGGCGTTTGTTGGTCGGCTTCGTAGCGCAAAAACGTATCCATTGGCGCTGTGTCTACGATTTTACCTGGGTTAAAAACCCCATTAGGGTCCCACGTTCGTTTAAGCTCTTTAAATAACGCGTAATTTTTCTCTCCCACCATTTGTGGAATAAATTCTCCGCGCAAGCGTCCATCGCCGTGTTCTCCCGACAACGAACCGTCGTATTTTTTTACCAAAGTAGCAATCTCCTCCGCAATCATTCGGAATTGGCGGTGGCCTTCTTTGGTTTTTAGATTAATAATAGGACGAAGGTGGATTTCACCCGACCCAGCATGTGCATAATGCACAGCCGACATGCCGTTTTTATGCAAAATTTCGTTGAAATCACGGATAAAATACGGTTGGTCGTGTACATCTACCGCCGTATCTTCAATCACCGCCACCGCCTTTTCGTCACCTGGAAGGTTGGCCAAAAGCCCTAAACCTGCCTTACGAAGCGTCCATATTTTTTTGGTATCGTCGGCATGAAGGAGTGGGTAATGAAACCCTTTCCCTTCTTTTTTATAATCTTCAATCAAAGCTGCTGCTACCCGCTCTACCTCTTCCTTGGTTTCTTGCGACACATCCACCACCAAAATAATTGGATACGAGCCATCGGCTTTTTTCTGAACAAAAAACGCATTTTTGCTCTGTTCAGGGTTTTCGGCTGCACATTCTAAGATATAATTATCAATCAACTCGACAGCCTGCGGCTTGTATTTTAAAGCCGTAAGGGTTGCATGAAGCGCATCGTCGATGGTATCGAAGTGGACACAAACCAGCCCTTGGGCTTTGGGTGGCGGCGGAATGATGTTCAATTTAATTTCGGTCAAAAAACAAAGTGTTCCTTCCGAGCCTGCAATTAGTTTACACATATTAAAAGCCCCCGTTCCCCCAAAGGGAGCAGAATCCAGTAGCATATCCAGCGCGTAACCCGTATTGCGGCGTTCAATTGACTTTTTCGGGAAGTTTTTACGAATTTCTTCCTGATTTTCAGGATTCGAAAGAATTTCAAACGTCTTGGCATAAATAGCTCCCTCTAAACCTTCAGTAGGGAAAGAAGTAATTCCCCCATTGGCAGCTAGAGCCCCGAATGTAACTTCGCTCCCATCGGCAAGCAGCGCTTTTACTTCCAACAAATGTTCTCGCGTGGAGCCATACACCACCGAATTGGAACCGCAAGAGTTATTTCCCACCATTCCTCCAATCATCGCTCGGTTGGCAGTCGAAGTTTCGGGGCCAAAGTACAAACCATACGGCTTGAGTGCCATATTTAGCTCATCGCGAACGACGCCTGGCTGTACGCGTACCCAGCGTTCTTCAGCGTTGATTTCCAAAATCTTCGTAAACGTTCGCGACACGTCCACCACAATACCATTTCCAACCACTTGTCCTGCCAACGATGTCCCAGCCGTGCGCGGAATAAGAGATGTTTTATGGGTATTTGCAAAACGGATAAGCACTTTTAAATCCTCGATATCCTGCGGAATTGCCACAGCCAGAGGCATTTCACGATACGCCGACGCGTCGGTAGCGTAGAGCGTTCGCATGGTTGGATCGTCGTAAAGCTCGCCTTTGAAGCGTTGAGCCAATTCAGAAAGTGGTAGGTGAGTCATTGGTGAGTTCGTAATCTTCTGCAAAAACACAAAGTTACGACCTAGGCGTTGGTTATGCTAATTGACTTTTAATTTATCGTATGAAGTTGGTTTTTAATAGTCATGACGCTCCGTAGGAATGAGCCTATTTCATACCTACAGAGCTAAGAAATCACATCATCAATTTTTCAAAGTTATTACATGACAAACGCCGCCCGCAATTCCTCCCTATCGTCAAAATGATGCTTTACACCTTTGATTTCTTGGTAGGTTTCATGGCCTTTGCCTGCTACCAAAATAATATCGTGCGGCTGGGCCACTGATACCGCGTACCGAATGGCTTCGCGGCGATCTTCGATAGTTTGGGGTTTCTTAAAGTCAACGGGCGAAACGCCTGCTTGCATTTGTTCCAAGATTGCGAAAGGGTCTTCGTTGCGCGGATTATCGGACGTCAAAATCACTTTATTGCTCAATTCACAGGCAATCCGCGCCATTTCGGGGCGCTTGGTTGCATCGCGATTTCCGCCACAACCCACCACCGTAATCACTTGCTGATTGCCTTCGCGAAGTTCGTTGATGGTTTCCAATACATTTTGTAAAGCATCGGGCGTGTGGGCATAATCTACAATCCCTACCACTTCATTCGGGCTTACCACCTGCTCAAAGCGACCCGGTGGCGGCGTAACCGCCGACAGTGCCGTCAATACCTCTTCGGTATCTTCACCCAACAAAATAGCCGCGCCATAAACCCCTAATAAGTTGTAGGCGTTGAATTTCCCAATCAATTTAAACCAAACTTCCTGCCCATCAACTTCCATTTGAAGCCCAAAAAGGCTATCCGACATCAGTTTACCTTTGAAGGTGGCAACAGTTTGTAACGAATAGGTTTCTTTACGAGCAGCGGTATTTTGCACCATTATACCCCCGCGACGGTCGTCGATGTTTACCAGTGCAAAAGCAGTTTTCGGTAACTGGTCGAAGAATCCTTTTTTGGCTTTGATGTAATTATCGAACGTTTTGTGAAAATCGAGGTGGTCGTGGGTGATGTTGGTAAAAATTCCGCCCGCAAACGTCAGCCCCGCGATACGTTCTTGAACTACCGAGTGCGAACTTACTTCCATAAAGCAATATGAACACCCTCGACGAACCATTTCAGCCAACAACTCATTGATTTTGACCGAGTCGGGCGTCGTATGGGTTGACGGAATAATATCATCATCGATTTGGTTTTGCACCGTCGAAAGTAACCCTACTCGATGCCCTAATTGTCGGAATAATTTGAACAACAACGTCACGGACGACGTTTTTCCGTTGGTTCCTGTTACTCCTACTAATTTAAGTTTCGACGACGGGTTATCGTAAAAATTGGACGCCATTTGTCCCATTGCTCGGGCTGAGTCAGCTACTTGAACGTAGGCAACTCCTTCTGCCAAATCATTGGGTACATCTTGGCATAAAATAGCCGCCACTCCCATTTCAATGACTTTTGAGATAAACTCATGCCCATCCGCTTGCGTCCCTTTTTGAGCCACAAACAAACTTCCCGAAGTCACTTTTCGAGAATCAAATTCGATGGTACTGATTTCGATATCGGTATTTCCAATTATTGAACTAATCGGAACACCCGCTAGTAGGTTTTGAAGTATCTTTGTCATTGTAAATTAAACCTTTGATTAAAAACGAGGATGTGAGGATCCTCGGGGTTGGTTTTGAGAAACCAACTGCACTTATTATCCACTCTATTACTTAAACAGCGCCTCCATTCTCATGCTGAATGTTCTTTAGCTCCAATTTTGTTTCATTCCGTTCAAACGCCATCATTTTATCCAATAGTTCTTCAATCGTATCCGCCACCAAGAGCAATGCGCGGTTTTCGGCTTTCAAAAATCCTTCTTGCACCATGTGGTCGATGTGGGCTAATAAATGATTGTAGAAACCGTTGACATTCAACACCCCAACAGGTCCATGAAAAATTTTCAACTGTGTCCACGTCAAAATTTCAAATAACTCGTCGAGGGTTCCGAAGCCGCCAGGAAGCGCGATGATTCCGTCTGACATGGAAACCATTTTTGCTTTGCGCTCGTGCATTGTGTCCACAAAATGAATTTCGGTGAGCGTTTTATGCGCCACTTCTAATTCGGCCAAGAAATTGGGAATAATTCCCGTTACTTTTTGTCCTCCTGCCAATACGCCATCGGCAACGGCTCCCATCAACCCCAAATTTCCCCCTCCATAGACCAGACTTATCCCTCGGTTGGCCAACGCACGCCCAGCTTCCTCGGCTGCTTGAAAATACCCAGGTCGCTTGCCCGCATTTGCCCCACAATACACAACAATTGTCTTCATTTTCGGTTTGTTAATAATTGCTTTGGCCACAAATATCGGGAACGAATTTGACCAATACTAACGATTATCATTGGTGGGAATGGGGAATCCTCTATTTTTGTTGTGGTTCTTACCAAGACAAATTTAGCACATTAACATGAAAGAAATCAAAGCCATCATCGAAGCCTACGACCGCATCGACCGAAGCACTACCAAAGCCGCCCTTGCCACCGTTGTACGCGTCGAAGGGTCGTCGTACCGTCGCACGGGTGCCCGTATGCTTGTCATGGACGACGGCGTGTGGGTAGGTGGCATCAGCGGGGGATGTTTAGAGGGCGATGCCCTCAAGCGAGCACGCCTCGCCATTGCCAAATCTCAAGCGAGCTTGGTCACTTACGACACCACCGAAGAGGACCAACACCAGATTGGTGTGGGATTGGGATGTAACGGGGTCATTGACGTTTTATTGACTCCCCTTTCGTTTACGGATACTACTAATCCCGTTGAAATTCTCAAAAGCTGCATGAACGAACGCCGTCAAACGCATATTCTGTTGACGGTGATTGGGTTAGAAGACGACTACCAAGGCTTACAAGCAGGAACGATGCTCCGTTATACAGGCCCTGAAAGCATTACATTTTTAGGCAACTCAAACCTTCAGGCAGAACTTATACATACCATAGAGGTCTATACCGAAAAAGGGCGTTCACGTCCCAGGGCGTTTGACCTCCCCGATGGCCGAACGCTTGAGTTGTTCATCGAAATTCTTCCTCCCGAAATTCACCTTGTCTTGATGGGGCACCAATACGATGTGCTACCATTGGCTCGTCTTACCAAAGAAATTGGCTGGCGGACGACCATCGTTGCCAATCCTCAAAAACTGATGTCTAAATTACTGGCTGTCACCGATGCGATTGTCGCCCCTGCCGATTTTGGCACCATTTTAATCGACGAACACACGGCAATCATTCTAATGTCACACGATTTTAAGACGGACAAACACAACCTTCCCAAAGTGCTACAAACGGCAGCGAGTTACGTAGGGATGTTGGGGCCTAAAGTCCGTTCCGAAAAAATTCTTAAAGAACTTTCTGAAGAAGGAATTGCTATTTCAAAAGCCGAAAGCGAACGAATTCACGCCCCCGTAGGTTTGGACATAGGCGCTATTTCGCCCGAAGAAATTGCTTTGTCGATTTTAGCCGAGATACGGGCCGTTTTTTCCCAACGTACGGGAGAAGCCTTGCGCCTTCGCACAACCCCTATTCACGAACGCGACTGATTTATTTACCATGGAATTAACCTCTGTCAACGACGCCACACGCATTATTTTAGAAAATACCCTCGACTACGGTACCGAGGCCGTTGCTTTCACTAACGCCTATCGCCGCGTACTAGCCGAACCGCTGGTAGCTGACCGCGATTTCCCTCCTTTCGACCGCGTGACAATGGACGGAATTGCGATTCAGTGGCAAAGTTTCCAAAATGGTCAACGTAGCTTTCGGATTGAAAGTACCCAAACTGCGGGCGACGTACAGCACACGCTCCAAGACGCTGCCGCTTGTATCGAGGTAATGACAGGGGCATCGCTTCCCATCAATACCGATACGATCATCAAATACGAAGACGTGGCAATCGAAAACGGAGTAGCCCAGCTTAAATTTACCGTTCGCGAGAAACAAAATGTTCACTTTCGAGGCGAAGACCGTGCAGCAGGCTCCACTATTGTTCCTGTAGGTACGTTGTTAGGCCCACCCGAAATCGCCATTGCTGCTAGCGTTGGTGCCAAGGAGGTGATGGTTAAAAAACTACCTTCGGTGGTGATTATTACTTCGGGCGATGAGTTGGTGCCTGTAGAGGTAACCCCACTTCCTCACCAGATTCGGAGTTCAAATGTTCACTGCATCGCCACTTTGCTCAAACCGTACCAAATCGAGGTAGATTTTATTCACATTCCTGACGATTTGGCTACCACGCAGCAGGCCATTCAACAAGCCCTACGACAATACGATGTCCTCATTTTATGCGGTGGGGTATCGCAGGGCAAGAAAGATTTTATCCCAAAAGCCCTTCAAGTCGAAGGCGTACAGAAGTATTTTCATAAACTAAGTCAACAACCTGGAAAACCTTTCTGGTTTGGGCGCAAAAACCGTAGTATTGTGTTCGCTTTGCCAGGAAATCCTGTGTCTTCGTTTCTGTGTGCAAGGCGGTATTTTATCCCATGGTTACGCCAATCATTGGGGCTTCCAACATTCGACAATACGTATGCCCAACTTGATGAAAATTATACCTATACATCAAATTTAACCTATTTTTTGCAAGTTCAACTGTACCAAGATAAGGCAACTCTTATGGCTCGCCCTGTGACTGGACATGGCTCAGGAGACTTTGCTAATCTTGTTAAAAATCAAGGGTTTTTGGAACTACCAAGCGAGCAAAATGAATTTAAAAAAGGAGACATTTTTCCCCTTTGGAGGTACGATACACTATAGTTTCTCTTCTGAGTATACCTAATCAACCTAGAGAAAATACCGTTTGATAAATTCTTCAAAAAAAATCCTTAAAAAAGTTGAATGACCCCAAAGGCTCGTCGTAAATTGTAGCACGAAAAGCTCGCAAACATAGCGATTTAGTAGGCTACAATACTCTCTTAAATTTTTGTATTTTTTTTAATTTTTCAAAAGTAAATGCCCTAACCAAGAGACTCGTAACCTGCTAATAGCAAATTGGTTACTAATTTCAGAACACTATACGACGGCATAAAAAGCGTTCGACATCTATTTCTTTGATTAGGGTCACTCATAAAACGTTTGTAATTTCGCAAAACCAATTACAAGCTATTTACCCTTTCAGGTGCTCTTTTGGGCACGTGCAAAAATGAATTGTGCTTTTCAAACCAAAAGCAGTACAAAACAGACAATCACTCCAATAAAAAATACGAAGCACCTATGTATGTTGTTAAACGCGATGGCCGCCGTGAATCGGTCAAATTTGATAAAATTACTTCCCGCATAGAGAAGTTATGCTACGGTCTGGAAACTGTTTACGTTCATCCTATTGAAGTGGCTAAAAAAGTGGTATCTGGTATCTATGACGGTGTAACTACGGCCGAGTTGGACGTGTTAGCTGCCGAAACCGCCGCCTCTATGACTACGAAGCACCCCGATTACGCCATATTGGCCGCGCGTATTGCTATTTCTAATTTGCACAAAAATACGTTGAAGTCGTTCTCTGCAACGATGAAGCAACTCTATACTTATACCGACCCAAAAACCAACGAAAATGCTTCGTTGATTTCGAAAGAAGCTTATGACGTGATTCGCAAACACGCCGCTTTACTCGACTCAACTATCATTTATGACCGCGATTATGGCTACGACTACTTTGGGTATAAAACGCTTGAAAAGTCATACCTTTTGAAAGTAAATGGCAAAATCGCAGAACGCCCTCAACACATGCTGATGCGGGTAGCGGTAGGGATTCACTTGGATGATTTAGATTCGGTGATTGAAACCTACAATTTGCTTTCTGAACGATGGTTTACACACGCCACTCCTACACTTTTCAACGCAGGAACGCCAAAGCCACAAATGTCGAGCTGCTTCTTATTGACCATGAAAGAGGATAGCATTGCAGGTATCTATGATACTCTCAAACAATGCGCCCTTATTTCACAGTCGGCAGGAGGAATTGGGGTAAGTATCCACAATATTCGCGCAAAAGGTAGCTATATTAAAGGTACAAACGGTAATTCCAACGGTATCGTACCAATGTTGCGCGTATTCAACGACACTGCCCGTTACGTTGACCAAGGCGGTGGTAAACGCAAAGGTTCATTCGCCATTTATTTGGAACCTTGGCACGCCGATATTTTTGATTTCTTGGAATTGAAGAAAAACCACGGAAAAGAAGAACTCCGCGCTCGCGACTTGTTCTACGCCATGTGGATTCCTGACCTGTTCATGAAACGGGTAGAAGCCAATGAATCATGGTCGTTGCTTTGCCCTCACGAATGCCCAGGGTTAGCCGATACGTATGGCGATGAGTTTGAAGCCCTTTACAACCAATATGAACGCGAAGGAAAAGCCCGCAAAACGGTAAAAGCACAAGACCTTTGGTTTGCGATTATGGAGTCGCAAATCGAGACAGGGACGCCTTATATGCTCTACAAAGACCACGCTAACCGCAAGTCGAACCAAAAGAACTTGGGAACCATCAAATCGTCGAACTTGTGTACTGAAATCATGGAATTCACCTCGCCAGACGAAGTAGCGGTTTGTAACTTGGCATCGATTTCGTTGCCGAAGTTTGTAGAACAAGGCACGAATGGTTTCTTGCATTTCAACCACGAGAAGTTGTTTGAAATCACGAAAGTAGTAACGCGCAACCTTAACAAAATCATTGACCTCAACTACTATCCCGTACCTGAAGCCGAGCGTAGCAACAAACGCCACCGCCCTATTGGTATCGGTATTCAAGGGTTAGCGGATGCATTCTTGTTGATGCGTATGCCGTTTGAATCCGAAGAAGCGCGCCGCCTCAACGAAGATATTCACGAAACGATTTACCACGGTTCGTTGGTAGCCTCAATGGAATTGGCTAAAAAAGACAGTCCTTACGAAACTTGGAAAGGTTCGCCAATTTCTGAAGGCATTTTCCAATTTGATATGTGGAATGTAACGCCCAAGAGTGGCCGCTGGAACTGGGAACAGCTTCGCAAAGATGTAGTAAAACATGGCGTTCGCAACTCGCTTTTATTAGCGCCTATGCCAACGGCTTCTACCAGCCAAATTTTGGGTAATAACGAATGTTTCGAACCATTTACTTCTAACCTCTACGTTCGTCGCGTATTGTCAGGTGAGTTTGTGGTTGTTAATAAATACCTTCTCAAAGACCTCGTAAAAGAAGGTTTGTGGAACGATTCGATGAAGAACAAGTTGATGATGCACAACGGTTCGGTTCAGAAAATCGCCGAAATCCCACAGCACCTCAAAGACCTTTACAAAACAGCTTGGGAAATTAAACAAAAGACCATTGTGGACATGGCCGCTGACCGTGGTGCATACATTTGTCAGTCGCAATCGTTGAACATTTTCATGGAAAATGCCAACTATGGCAAACTTACATCGATGCATTTCTACGCGTGGAAGAAAGGCTTGAAAACGGGTATGTATTACCTCCGTACCCAAGCTGCGGTTGACGCTGTGAAGTTTACAGTAGAAAAACACGTAGAAGCCGTGTTGGAACCTGTAACGACGAAAGTTTCGGAAAAAGACCTCAATTACGAGAAATACGCACAAGAGCACGCTCCTCAGGCAGCTCCCAAAGAAGAGACTCAGTATCCCCTGAACTCACCTAAGGATAATTAATCTTTCGCTTTCTAACTACCCCTTGCAAGCCCGAGCCTTTGTGTTCGGGCTATTTTTTTGTTTTTTGCAACGCGTGAGGAGGGATACTCATATCCCCCGACTAAGCAAATCTAATAGTCCTCATTACTGCTGCAATTGTATGTTTAATGACTGCGTACGATTTGTCCATGATAGTTTTTTGACGGGTGAAGAAACACCGCCAAAATAAGTAACTTTCAGGGTTTTGATACCGCAGTATAAGGATACAGATGCAGCACGAATTGACCAAAATCGTTACATTTGTAGATGTAACCAATCTTTTTGCTCATTTTTAACTCTTGCATCATTCCGTGAAAAAACACCTCGCTTGGCTCTGCCTGCTGCTGTTTTTAGTATTAGAAGGTTGTAAATCATCCAAAAAACCGCGTACTACACCTCGTGATTTTGGCCCAATGGGAATGAAACGCGAAATGCGGGCTGTTTGGATTGCAACGGTCGATAACATCGATTGGCCCAGCCGCAAAAACCTTCCTCCCGCCGAACAACGGGAGGAATTTATTCGACTCATTGAGGCACACAAACGAACGGGTATCAACGCGGTGTTTGTGCAAGTACGAGCAGCAGCCGATGCTTTTTATGCGCGCGGGCAAGAACCTTGGTCAGAGTGGCTGACGGGAAAACAAGGCAAAGCCCCCGAGCCTTTTTACGATCCCCTCGATTTTATGATTGAAGAATGCCACCGTCGAGGCATTGAATTTCACGCGTGGCTCAACCTCAATCGCACGGTTCATCGAGCTAGTAAGAGTATTTCCAACGAAAATATCGGCCGCAAGCATCCTCAATGGGTGTTTGACTACGATGGTTACAAATTATTCAACTTTGGTCTTCCAGAGGTTAGGGATTACATTACGTCGGTAACAACCAATATTGTCCACGAATATGACGTGGATGGTATTCATTTTGACGACTATTTTTACCCTTACACCGTCACTGGCCAAACCCTCAAAGACGAAGAAGCCTACCAACAATACGGTGGCAGGTTTCGTAACAAAGACGACTGGCGCCGCGACAACGTTGATAAACTTATCAAACAAATCAGCGATGCAATTATTGCAGAAAAGCCCTACGTTAAGTTTGGGGTAAGTCCATTTGGGGTGTGGAGAAATCGCAAAGACGACCCATCGGGTTCGGCCACAGAAGCAGGACAAACCTCATACGATAATTTGTATGCCGACACTAAAAAATGGATGAAAGCGGGCTGGATTGACTACCTTGTTCCACAGATTTATTTTTCGACAAAGTTTGACAAAGTCCCTTTTAAAACCCTTACTTCTTGGTGGTTGCCACATACCTACGGTCGACATTTGTACATTGGTCAGGGGCCATATCGGATTGGTACTGAAGACAAGGATAGAACTTGGACTAATCCGTCTGAATTTCCACATCAAATGCGGTTTATTCGCCTCAATCCTGAAATTTTGGGAAGCGTTTTTTTTAGTTCAAAGTCATTGATTGGGAACAAACTAGGGCACGCCGACTCATTGCGTACCAATTTCTACAAAGACCCCGTATTCCCCCCCCCCATGCCGTGGAAAGACCATACAGCTCCTTTGACTCCTAAAAATCTACAGGTAAAAGATACCCGCGACGGCATCGAAGTGCGTTGGAATGCTTCTGAAGCAGCCCGCGACGGTGGCCTTGCCCACTACTATGCCGTTTATCGTTATTCCAACAGTGAAGCACCTCGCCTGTTGGCAGGTTGTTACGAAGGTCAAACGCGCGCGCTTGATAAAAGTGCTAAACGTGGCAAAAACTACACCTACGCTGTTACGGCACTCGACCGCCTTCACAACGAAAGTGAGCCTGTGTTGGCAACGGTATATGCCCGTTTGGTGCGGAAATAAGAAAAGTTTTTCAGGGTTTTATAGACACTCTAAGTTTTTGAAACTTAATTTATCAAATTTTGAAGAATGGGATAAAAATTTTTATGGGCTCCTCCACCAGCAACATGCTCGTAGATGCCCCCGAAGTACTCGAGAAGCTGTTTGCCAATGCCCCTTGTTTGTTTGATTGCGACCCAATGCGAAGACGAAGGCACCATCCGAAAAAATGTAGAATTTTACAAAAACAATACCCCCATTGGGGGATAGAAGGCTGACATTCACGCAACGGTCTTGCTAAGGTTAGAACGTAAAAAAAATGATACTACCTTCCATTTAGAGACGTATTTTGACAAACCCAAGCTAGATACCCCGATTTGGTGGGAGTATTGACGGTGCTGGGGGAAAGAAAAACCATGTACCTAAGAGAACCCTAAACTATTCGCCTCAACAATTCCCTTTTTCGTTTCACCCATCATTTTACCCGATTCATCGGGCAGAAGAGCCAGTTTATCAATTTTTTTTGTGTCATGCAACCTTTCATACCACATTTGCATCATATAATCGACGTAGCTAAGGACAACAGTTATTGGCTGAAAGGAATTATTTCAGTACAAAACAAACAAATTGCCATTCATCCTTAAAATTTACCGCTTAACACGAATTAAATAAAAACAAGGTACTTTGTATTGCATAATACCAGACAAAACATATATCTTTGTTTCAACGATTCGGCGTTCCGACATTCAGCCAGAAGACAAATCAATCATCAAAATCACCATCAAAACTCATACAGTCATGAAAGCCATTACCTTCGCCGCCGTTCTGTGTTTGTTAAGTTCTTCAGCCTTTTCGATTGGTCGCCCTCACAATGTTTTTGCTACCCGCAAAGCCATGCAAGAGGCAAGTCAATCGAAAAAAGAAGTGGTACCTCAGCGTTCAATCTTGAAAGAAGTGACGCAGCAAGCGCAGAACGGTGCAGAAGGTACTCGTCAAGCAGTTTCGACAGTTACTAAAATCGTTCGTTTCTTAACGAGTCTTGCCGACTAATCGTTTTTATCCTATTTTTTAGTGTAGTTAGGTTTAGGATTGCCAATAAACGCTGCCTTTGTAGGTGGCGTCTATTTTTTTGCCCTAAAAAACACCTCACTTCCCGCGCGTGGTGGAATAGAAGCAGGAGCTAAATCAAAGGCAACCTTAAAACCAGCTTTGTCGAAAAGGGTTTGGTACTCTGCCACACTTCCGCCAAAAGGTGGCCCACCTTCAAAAGCGCGATTAAATAAAAGTCCCGCAAGTAGCCCATCTTCCGACAGCAATTCAGCCATTTTCTGAACATAATCCCCTCGTAATGAAAGAGAAACGGCGCAGAAAAAAGTTTGCTCCACAATGAGGTCATACACGCCCGAATGTTCAAAAAAATCGGCACAAATGACTCGTAATCCTTGATTTTGGTAGTTATCGGCCAGACGTCGGCATACCACTTCCGAAATATCCACCACCGTCACATCGTTAAATCCTTGTTCGAGTAAGTATACTGCTTCATAGCTATTTCCACCCCCAGGAATAAGAATACGGAGGTGTTTGTCGGTGAGGGTATCAAAAAACTGTTTCAACGGAGGAGATACGTAGCCAATGTCCCAGCCCGTTTGGTGCTGCAAATAGCGTTCGTCCCAGTAGTTTTTATCCAAAAAATCGCCCATAGTAGTATCTTCAATCGGTCTCATCTCTTATAACTCATCGTTCAAAGCTCACTCATACACTTTCTCTCCTTTGTTGAGCCAAATTCCCCACGTCCGAGAATAGGCGTGTACTTTTTGGGTAGGTTTTCCTTGGTTATCCACGACGGCATTGCCCTGGTTAACCCACTCAAAAATACTCCCGTACAGATTACGAACGTTCTGAAAACCTACGGCTTTGAGTTTTTCGCCCACCCGTTCACTACGAACACCCACTGTACAATAGACCACAATTTGGGTGTTTTTCGGCAAATCAGCTACGGATTTTGGATTAAATTCATCATAGCCTACCCAACGTGCTTCTGGAAGATGGCTTACATCGTATTCGTTTTTGGCGCGGGTATCGAGTAAGACAACGTTTTTGAGTTCCTTTTTTAAATCGTTACAGCTCACCGTAGGTACCGTATGTTTGTACATACTTTCGAGCATTATTTTATAGGCACGGCTATTGGTTTGAGCGTTGGGTTTCAACCACGAAAACATAAGTAACAAGAAGGCAAAAGCACGCATCAAATATCAACGGCTAAGTGAAGATTCAGAATGTTTTGTTCGTCGAACTCAATGATAGTAGCCCGACGGCCATGAATGAAGGTATAACCTGTTTCGAGGTTAACTCGTTCGCCTAAACTCCACAAAAAACTTCCTCCGAGCCAAAACTGATGAAAACGAAACGCCCGTTGATTAGGAAGCAAAGGTGGGTCGTGAAAAAGAATTTCGGTTACGCCATTGAGGCTTACAAAAGGGGTAAGTTCGTACCGAGCAGTAGCGCGGGCTCGTACCCTGCCTACCGGTCGATAATTATTGGCTTTAAAAAAACGAAATTCCTGCATGAACCGCTCCCTGAACGTAAATTTAGAACCCTCTTTTTCTTGGTTAAATTCAATTCCACCTGCATACCTGATTTCTTGGCCGATGGGAACAGTGAAATCTTCCGCTTTACCTAACAACTGGTGCGTTTTCATGTAACTGATTTGGGCTATATGTATCCAGAAGGTATTAGGTATGTTTCGGTACGTGACGAGTGCTTGCCCGCCTACCATGAGGGGGTTCGTAAGCGGATTATGAGGACCAACGGAGTAATTGTTTTGTCGCCGCCAAAGCAACGTCCCCGAGAATTTCCAGTTGGGAGTAGGTTCTTTGGCTAACTGAATCCGCGACCACAGGGTAAAATGCGGGTAATGAGCGATTTGTGAAAGCCCATCAAGAGAGATACTAATGCCAACTAAAAGCAGTAGAAAAGAGCGCAAGGAAATAAAAGAAAGTTTGATTCGTAAGGAAATGTGTCACACTGATAAGCAACAAGCGACACATCTCTAATTATAATTTCAGGAAATTTTCAAAAATCCGTTGCCCCACATTTCCGCTGATTTCGGAGTGAAACTGAGCAGCGAAGAAATTGTCTTTTTGCAATATGGCCGAATACTCCAAAATGTAATTGGTTTTGGCGGCCGTTTGGTCACAAAGGGGGGCATAGTACCCGTGGTTATAATACACGTAGTCGTGCTCGTTAAGTCCTGCACAAAGTGGATTATTCAACTCATAAATATCGTTCCAGCCTGTTTGGGGCACTTTAAAGCCCGATACGCGCGGAAAACGCAGTACGTCCACGTCAAAAATTCCCATGCAATTGGTGTCGTTTTCTTCCGAATAACGGCACATGAGTTGCATCCCCACGCAAGTCCCCAAAACGGGCTGGCGCAGGGTCGGAATGAGCTGGTCAAGTTGGTGTTCTCTCAAATAGGCCATGGCTGTACTGGCTTCGCCTACACCTGGAAAAATCACCTTGTCGGCGGCCATAATGGCTTCAGGATTGTCGGTCCATTCGTAGGTAGCCCCGATACGGTCAAGGGCATACATCACAGACTGCACATTGCCCGCATTGTATTTGATAATGACAGTTTTCATGTTTGGTTAATTAAGCCCCAGCATTTTGATGGCCGTGATGGCGGCTTCGTCGCCTTTGTTGCCATGGATGCCTCCCGCACGGTCGAGGGCTTGTTGAAGGGTATTGGGGGTAAGTACGCCAAAAATAACGGGCTTGTTGTACTTCAACGCCACGTCGGTGAGGCCATGCGCTACGGCGTGGTTGATGTAGTCGTTATGCTTGGTTTCTCCTTGAATCACGCAGCCAATGGCAATCACGGCGTCCACGTCGGCCTTTTGGGCATATATCTGTGAGCCAAAACTAAGCTCAAAACTTCCTGGAACGTTGGCACGAAGAATATTTTGCGTTTGCGCTCCGTAGTCAACAAGCGTTTTGTAGGCTCCTTGAAACAAAGCTTCGGTTACTTCTTGGTTCCATTCTGCAACCACAATGACAAACTTTTTATTTGCAATATCAGGAAGACCGTCGGTCGTAAAAACGCTAAGATTTTTATCAGCAGATGACATGGGTGAGTTGGTCGTTTACGATGTTTGTGGGGATAGAAAACCCTATCTCACTGCAAAATTAGGGTATTAGCGTAAACATTCAATTTTTTTGTCGTTTGCCTACCCAACGATTGTGAAGTTTAGTATCATATTTGCTATTACCAGAAGAGTGAAATATCGTAATTATGAATAACTTCTCAGGAACGTCATATTCTACGGCTAATCCACAGCAATATTTATCGGCACGGGCCATTGCTCGTCGTCAGCGGCAGCACATTGCCGTTTCCGAACGCGATTTTCCCCCGAACACTTCGTACATTCAATCCATCAACAATTTAGGGGCGAAAGTATTGTACAAAACACACTGGTTCAACGGGGTACTTGTTGAAACCAACAGCACCACACTTTCGCAGATTTTGGCTTTACCCTTTGTCAATTGCTTTACTTGATGGTGGCAATGTCTATGACGACCACAGCCACGGCACCAACGTGCTTTCGGGCAAGCTACATATCCCCGCGACACACTCATTGGAACGGTCTACAAGCATCATACGTACTTCTTCGCACCGAAGACGATGCCTCCGAACCTAAGATAGAAGAAGCTTACTGGGTATTTGGCGCAGAATACGCCGACAGCCGAATGTTCATCTCAAAAATGTGTGCCAATCACAGCGAGGATTGTTAAGTAGGGCACTCGCCTCACTTTCGATGCCCTGCTTCGTAGTGGGCTTTGAGGAGGTCTTCGCCCCAGTCGTTGGTTAAATCGCGAACGACGGTATGAACGTGGTTCGCGTTGTTTTGGGTATTGTCATATTCTATCAAAAACGTAGGTCCGTGAATACGGTAATAATGCCCTCGTCCTAAACCTCTGACGGGCTCTTGATCACCCATCCAACTGAACCTAATGGCTTTTAAATCAGATTTTTGGAGCCGATTGAGGACTTGGCTTTTGAGCGTTACGTGGTAGCGATCAAAATAAACGTGGAGGAGTTTTTTGAAAAGGGCTTGTTGGGGAGCTGTCATTTCTCCCAAGGCCAGTCCTTCCCATTTTTCTAGTAACGCTCGTCTGCTGTTGGTCGTCAATATGTCACTGGGGGCTTTTTGGGAAAGGACGACTTGGGTAAGCTGTTTTTCATCCAAAGAATGTAGCAACTGAAAAGCCGCTTCTGCTTCCGCTTGCAGGACTTGTTTTCCTTCTTGGATAAAACCAGGCAGTACGAGGGCTGGATTGCTACCAAAAAAGCTAGGTAAAAACTCAATGGCTTCACCCACGAGGGTAACATGCAGCGAGATATGGTGTCCTTCTACACTCCATCCCCAAGGTTGTTTGGTTGAGGGCGTACCAAATACCAAAAAAGCGTAATTTTCAGGATCGCGGTAGGTATCGTTTTCGGGACGTTTTTCTACCTGACGCAGTACGTATTCGAGCGCGATGATATCGTTTACTTTTGCTTTTCCCGCATCGCTCAAGGCCACTTCCAGCAATTGCATGGCAACTTTTCGTTGAACGTCATTCATCTTTTTGAGGGGAAGCCCTTTGCGCAAGCGCGGGGTATAGTTCCAATCATAACGCCAGTCCGAATCAAATGCCAAATAGGCTTCGTTTTTCTGTTCATCTGATAAGCTGCCTAAAAACGCCTCGGCGGAGGCTCGCATCTGCTGGCTAAGCGAAGACTGAGCAAAAACGTGAGCATGAATTTGACTAACGAGTAGAAAGATAAAAACACAAACCAACTTCATATTACTTTTTAGGTTGAAAATCAGTTTGTTAAAATTTTCTACTCTATTTCTATCCATCATCGGCCTTGAAAACGAAAATGGCATAAAAAAACCAGAAGCATTTGCCTCTGGCTTTTCTTATAATCTGACACCAATATGAATTTAACTCATCGGAATAGGTTGGTTATTTATTAGATACCCATTCGTGAATGTTTTTATCGTACTTGAGGGTGGAGTCGGGCCACTCAACATACATTTTCATGGTCAAGTATTTATCGATATTTCCTTCTTTCGTCATTGCTTTGAACAAAAAACCACCTCGTTCGAGTATTGTGTCTTCCTCTTTAAAATGAGGCGTACACCAAAGCTCTTCATATTCGGTGGGCATTTGTTTAGCTCCTAATTTAAACTTCCCTCCCACACCCCGTCGAAACATGCCACTACCTACGGGGCGAGTGATGAAGAAATAGTGCGTGGAGTCGGAAGCAATGAAATAGTTGACCAACTTGTATTGCGACAACCGACTGACGTACTCTTGGCGAAACTTCGTCTCAAAGCGAGTGGCATTAGTAGCTCCGCGGGCGTATTGACTGGTATAAGTAATAATGTTAGTCAATAACGTATCTTGTTCGGCTTGCGAAAAATACGTTTTTGCTTGGTACGGGTCTTTTTGACAACCCCAAAAAAACGGGACGCTTAAAGCAACAAAAAAGAGAAAAAACGCGCTTGAAAAATGTGTTTTCATAGTTTCGGAGAGCCTGTTTTAAAAGACTCTCCGAAATATAATCAGCAAAAGATTATTTGCTGTAGTCTGTTGTGTTTGGACTAAAGTTAGACCACTTGGCTGTCCAGTTTTCTGAACCAAATGCACCAATGAAGCTAGCAGCTGTAAAGAAAGAACCAGTAGGGACAGTGCCTCCAGTTGCAAGTGTTCCCCCATTACTCAATGTAAACGTAGGCGTACCTGCTTGGAAAATCGACTGACTAAGGCCTAAGCCCGCGTATGAGTTCAAAATTTTATTACCCGCTTGTGCAGCAAACCACTCCGAAGGCTTAGCTGTACCTACCGTAATGGCCGCAGCAGGAGTAGCGGTGTTGACATCACGTACACCAAATCCGCGTGGCGTGTCGTTTGTTCCTTGCCCGAAGCCATCTGTACCCCAGCTTGGCGTTCCCGCTATTACAACACGGTTCAAAACCAACTCACCTGAATTTGCATTAGCCTGTGTACCAGCTCCATCCACAAAGATACCGTTTGGATAACCCGTAATAACCGCGTTGTAAACTTTGATTTTATTGTTACGACGCAAGTGCATACCGTTTTGGAACTGCGGGCTGATAGAAGTAGCGTTAGTTTCTTTTGGACCAACCAACGTTACGTTTGAAATCGTTGGTGACGTAAACGGCGCAGCAGTTGTTCCTTGGCCGTCATTATCTACTTCAAACCCGTTTGAGCCAGACTGGTCGGCCAAAGTAGCACCACGCATACCAACAATAAATTGAAGGTTACCACTGTAGCCGAAATCCATATCAAAATCGTCATCAAGACCACGGTAAGCTACCAAGTATTTTGCATTTACATTACCACCAAACCACTCAAATGAATCATCCAAGCCAAAAGAAGCTTGCAAATATTCAAGTGTTGTTCCATTACCTACTGAACCAAAAGTGAAAGAGTTTACTTCTTGGTTCGGGTTAATAGGTACACCAGCGTACTCTACACGAACATATTTCAAAGAACCTGAGTTATCGGCGTTGTTTGAACCACCGTGCCAGCCTTTGTAGCTACCTTCCAACTGAATGCCTTTGTCACCCGTTGACTGATTGTTGACGGCTCTTCCGCAAATCACCAGGCCACCCCAATCACCTGATTCACGCTGACCTGCTGCCCGCTCTGATGTGAAAACGATAGGAGCATCGGCAGTACCGTTAGCGATAATTTTACTGCCACGCTGAACAATCAACGTAGCTTTAGAAGCACGGTCACCAATGATAGTTGTTCCTGCCTCAATTGTTAATGTACCTGTGGCAGCTGTCGAAGAAAATGTTTCAGTGGTATCAGCACCTACACGTACAAAACCAATAAGCTTGTAGATTTTGTCTTTTGTCCAAGATACATTACCCGTAAGTACTCCCCTTACTTCTACTACTGTTTTTGCAGGTACTGCCGAAACATTGACTACCTGAGTTGCTACGGTTGATGTTTGATTTTTTGTGTCCGTTGCTTGGAATGTAAATACAACGCTTGAGCCTACTGGCAGGTTTTCGACGGTATAATCCTTAGAATAGCTATCTGATGTTGTTCCAGCAGAGTATGTTTTACTATCAAATGCTTGACCATTTTTCAACACGGTTAGTGTTTGAATACCCTCAGCTGCGTTGATGGTTGCAGAAAGCTTCACTACAGAACCTGCTATTCCAGAAAGAGCGCTACCGGGTGTGAGGACTGGTGCAGGGCCGATTTCTTCTTCTTTTTTACAAGCATTGAAAATCAATGCCATTGACAGAACTCCAAGAGTGAGGGCTGTGTGGGCTAGACGACGAAAGTTCATCGGTTTGTTTGTTTTGTGTTACTAACTAGTTGATTTATGAATTACAAAAGGCGGTACGAAAAGCCAAGGCTAACCAATTGACCTGTGCGGTATTTCTGAACAAAGAAGTCTTTGCCAGATTCAAATTTGTTGTCTTTGTTAGAATCTTGCATAATACGCCAAGGCTGATTCAATACATCTTGGATTCCTCCTTTAAGCGTCCAGCGTTGACTCAATCCTTTAGAGAAAGTTACATCGAGGATATTACGAGGCATTTCATACAAATCAGGATATGCTTCAAAACCTACCGCGATGATACGGCGGCCAATGACGTTATAAAGGATATTGAGTTGGAAGTCTTTTTTTGTATCGTTATAGTTGATACCTACGTTTACAATGTAAGGGGATTGGCCTTGAAGTGGGCGGTTATCTGACTGACCAACCCCACGGTCGCCGAGGCTAACGCGGCTACGAATGAGTGCAGTATTGAACAATAGGCTTGTTTTTTCTAAGATACGTGAGCCTGGAAGTACATTCCCTAGTCCTTTTTTGATTTCAATTTCAATACCTGTACTGTAGGCACTTGCGGCATTGTTAGTGATAAAAGTCTTTGAACCTAACCCTGTAGAACCCAAGTCAACGGTTGACTCAATAGGCGTATCAA
>JACCEC011760665.1_pt1 | contig 36282 bp, 44 predicted proteins | sample 7450121 | NCBI WGS metagenome assembly JACCEC01 (sample SAMN15323455, study PRJNA562643) | freshwater metagenome | isolation source: river surface water | place: USA:Blue River Watershed | collected 2017-08-18 | reverse complement strand
CCTTCAACACCTCGCAGGAACACAATTGATGCCTTAGAATCATCATCATGATATTTCACAACATTAGGTTGACTTCCAAAAATAACCTCAATTTCAACTAAGTCGGTCGGTGTCATAACTTCTGAGAGTTTGGTCTTTACCGCTTGAAGAGCGGACAGTGTTGCTTTGAATTGATCGTTGGGAGCAACATCTTCAAAGTCACCACCCGAATACATTCTCACTGCAGACTTATTTTTCCCTTCACGTGAAACAAACACTCCAAGATTGTCAATTCCGAACCATAAATTTGCACCATCTAGTTTTATAGACGTGGTAAATTGATCTATTCGATTGACTACATCTATCATTTTTCTTGATGATAAATCATCTAAATGCTGAATACTCATACTATTTTATTTTATAGACGTATTTAAGGGGCCATTTGGCCCCTTAAATTAATCTTCTTTTGACTTAGACTGTTTATCAGCAATAGATTGCTTTAGCATTTCTAGTTCAAGCTTTGCTTGAGAAGCCAGTTGTCCATGAATAAACATAGTTGCCGCTTTATTGGTGTCCATTCTATATTGCAAGTCTGCGACTTCGAGATTGAGTTCTTCACCATCGCGCAAGAGCTGTTCATAAAAAAGAACTGTCTTCTGTAGTTGCTCCGAGAACTGCTCAACTGAGTATGAAACTCCGTCGATAGTTAGACTTTTAATTTGTTCCATAAGAATTCCTTTATGTTTTACCACCGTTAGTTAAGCCAAACGCATTAAGTGGTTTGTTTAATGCTGGCCGCTTCCCATTCAATTGATTTACCGCATTTTGCGTTAAACCTTCTTCAGTCATATCCTTAATTCTAAGGCTTACTGGGTTCCATGTCAACATTCTAAATTTACCAACACCCCCAGAGTTTCGGGTCTTCAAATATTGAAACCGAACTTGATTTGACATAACCATAGCATCATCACGAATTACTGCAATAACTACATCTGAAGTGTTAATTTTAGACATACCACCTTGGATATCGTCTTGGCCTAAAGGTTTGTTGTTTCTGATTTTTTCCCAAGCGTCACGACCTAACTGAGATGCTGAAATCATCATTGCATCGAAGTCCATGCCCAACGCCCGAATTTCTTCAGCGACTGATTTATCCTTCAAAAACATGTTGGACGAATCAACTTTGTCGATGCATCCCGCAATGTCGAGGTAGTCAACAATGATAAAATCGAGTTTGATGCCAGTTTTTCTAATTAGATCGGTACAATATGCCGAAAAATCATTTGCATTAGACCCTTCTCGCATACGCTTGATGTGCAGTTTACCAGAAGTTTCATGGAATACATTGATTTCATCAACCACGCGCTGCAAATTTTCATAAATTTGCCGACCTGAAACTGCCGAAATCATACTGTCGAAACGTCTAGCGACTAGCTTGTCTCGCATTTCTAATGAGAAATACACCCCATTGAATCCCTGCGCACACAAATTAAGTGCCAAATTTGCCATACCCACAGATTTACCACCGCCAGAAGGAGCGAGAAACAAAATCAATTCCTGTCTACCAATACCATGAATGTCTTCATCTACGGTATCCCATCCAGTTGGAATTACTACATCGGATTGAGCAGTTAAAACAATTCGTTCTTCAACATTACTAAAATAGTCAATACCAAGATCAGTATTCAAACTAATTTGAGTTGCGACTGTTAGCTCTTTAATAAGTTTACCAAGCTCGTTCTCTTTAATTAACTCTGGCGCTCTAAACACTGTAGAAATTACTGCTCTGAATTTACAAAAGTTTGCAATCTGGTTCGCCATAAAATCGACATCATCTGCAGAAATGACATCAATTTCAGATGGAGAGAATTTCGTTGCAGTTTTAATAATTTCTCTAGACGGTAGAGTTTTGTGCCTCGAAAAATAATCTTTTATAAAACCTATTGGTTTTTGGAGGTGTTCATCGAAATATTTTGCTTCTAGAACATGATTAACAGTAACAAAAAGAGTCTTGGAACCAATTAACGAGTTTAGATATAGTTCTTGTGCTTCTGTGTCCATCAATGGCACATCATCAAAAATAGAATTTCCTTCTTTTGTCATAACAACCTCACATCATCTTTAGATTTAGCTCCAACATAGCACCTAGGTCCATACCCTTGAATTCTACACCACTTTCTTGTGGTTGACAAATATTGCGCATTAAAGTGTGTATTGTGTATAAAATACCCTCAGAAACAACAGATTTATTAATGTCCAACCCAGAAGGGGCATATGTTATTTCCCATCCTGCACCAAGGGCTGCCATTGCTAAACTTTTTCCATTAGTATCATAATCAACCACAACAACTTTTTTACGATTTATGGTGTTTAGTATCTGTATTTTTTCTGGTGATAAGTCAGACCCAAGAATAGCAACCCCGTCCACAAGAGAAGCATCAAAAATTCCCTCTGTTATGAATAACGGTCCAGTATGCTTGTATGAATTTTGTAATCCCCAAATTGCAATATTTTTATTGTCGTAACAAGTTAGGTATCTCGGTTTTACATCTTTTAAAATAGAACGACTTTGCCAATGTATCAACTTACCGTGTTGATAAATCGGAATTATGACCCGGTTTTCATGCCGCTCTGACAAGGAAAACATCGCCTTAATTTTGTATGGATCTATTTTTCTAGATTCCAGATAATTAATTATTGGCTTTTGAATGTCTGGAAACTTATCAGAACCAATAAAAAACGTATTTTTTGGTAAATTAGTCTCAGAGCCAATAATACTTCCTAATGTTCTTTGCCGACTTTCAATGATTTTTTCGAACGTGATCTCACCAGTTTCGAAAAAATTGCCATTCACTACTTCCATAACTTTTGATTTTGGGATTCCAAAAGCTTCAAGAATTTGAATTGCATAGTTAGAGATTATAGTTTCACCTTCAACGTACCTAAATTTTCTCTTACAATTAAAACACTTATATCCAACTTCACCATTTTCGAATTTAAACCCCGCTCTGGGGCTGTGATCATTACAGGCAGCGCATTCTATAGTCCAAAATCCACTATTTGTCTGATTAGAAAGAGGAACGTATTGTTGGATGAGCTGCTGTAGTTTCATTTTCACTCCATTATTTGTTGTAGCTTTCTTTTATGAGCAAGAACAGATTTAGAATACTTAGAACTTGCTACCCGTTTGGCAGCGATTGGTCCCATTTGATAAGCAACTAATTGCTGTTCTGGCGAATGAAATTTGTATTTCGTCCTAATCACTTTTAGATATCCGGAAGCAATCGCAATACCACATGCATCATTTGACTGCGCCAGTTTCTTTAACTTAGAAACATCAGTGGATTTATTGCAATAAACTAACGATGCTGGCTCTTCTTTAATTACCTCTTTAATAGCTCCTGCGGTAACTTGCCCGGCACCAATGAATGTCGGATGGTTTTTATCAGCACCAGCTTTTGATTCTTGATAAATTATAGCAGGTATGGTAAATTTGTTATGACCATCTTTTGCCCCGATTTGAGATGCTAAAAATAAATTCTTAGTTTGTTTTTCTGTCAGTACCCTGTATTCATCGGCACCAATAGAGGCCATTGGCGTTGCAATCAGCGCCACGGCCAGAATTGTGTCAATAGAAATTTTCAAAACGTAGTCCTTTCTCTAAGCATTAATTATGCCACACCCCACCGGCCACGTCAAGATGGGGTGTGGACGAACCTCGCAAAATGTGATATATTTTACGGAAAACTATTTAGGAGGATAAGATGAAAACTAAATTACGCAGGATGGTAATTCAACTTCGTGCCGAAGAATACCATGGCGGCGCATGGTTCGACATGATGATGTTGCACTGGGAGGACTTGCAAGAAATTGAAAACTTTTCAGATTTTGAAGACTTGAAAATTGAAATTAAGAAGCAAATTTTGTCATTCAATCAAAACAAAGGTGGGAATATTTATGTAGCAAACAATGGTTCTGATTTCATTAAAGTTGGTATGACCAGTGATGTCTCAAAGAGACTGCATTCATTGAATAATTCATCTGTGTTAAATCATTTTACTTTTGAATTCACCAAGCCTGTTTTTAATCAGTATTTCGTCGAATCTCAAATTCACAAACTTCTAAAAATAAAATTCCCCAAGAAAAAAGAATTTTTCTTGGGGAAATTGAAAGACATCATTAGTGATGTAGAAGAAATAATCCTACACTTGGAAGAGGATTATACCAATCGTTTAAATTGGCTTTGTTTTAAAGATCCAGCTTAGAGCTGCGGCTACCCGAAGCCATGCTGTCCGCCCGTTCGAAGCCACCAAGATCGAACATACCATCGTCTAGGTTAGTGGACAGATCAGACAGTGAGCCGCCAACTACCGCACCACGAGGACGCTTAACCTTGACGTAATTCGCATGGAAAAAGTCCAGAGCGTTGTATCCATTCTTTAATGTCATTTGAGACATAAGTTCCCATAAAGGATATTTGTCTGCATGCTGGCTGGTTACAATCTTCTTCAAACGCGACTGATCAATTGGGTGAAGGGTATCAACGAGAATACCGTAGATAGTTCCATCGCCTTCATCTTCTTTAACAACCGCAACTTCTTTAAAAATACCAGCGTCGTCCCAATCAATCAGGAACACGTGGCGAAGGTTGGTTTGACGCTTTTCAATTTTAGTTACTGCAGGCGCTGAAACTTGAGTTTGTGCTTTTGACATATTTTTACTCCATAAATGGCAGGTTATCATAATTGATTTTATTAATCTAGAAACTATTTCTGGATTAAACCTTTTAAATGGGTGTCCCCATCTTTTATTTAGGGAGTAAAAATACAATTAGAAGGTGATTCCTTTAATTTTTACCTCTTTTATTGCACCAAATTCATAAATTTCAGTTCCCTCTGATAGAACACCTGTGAAACCACTATTACTAAGTAATGGAACAAAGTTATCAATATTTTCCGCAATTTTGTTTAGCTTCATCTTACCCAGGAACTTAATCATGTTGAAGTGATTATATTTTCCTCGTTCCCTGTAAGCACGCTCAACTGCCTCTTGCATTTTAATTTTAATTTCATCTGGTTGCGCATCAAGGTTCATCAGTAGATTGTTTTCATCAAACAGTGTCCCAACGTGCATTTTTCTTGTTCCACTATTTTCTTCTGACAGTGGCATTTCCCAAGTATAATCCAGAAGCTTGTTCATCAAGATTAAATCTGGTTCGTTCCCATTAACGCCCCAGGCTTGCTGAAGTTTTGTGGCCCGAATTCTTGGGTAAGCACTCAATACATTGTCGCCAGCATCCCCTCTAAAACACTTCTCAAACATGAAGTATTCCGCATCATCAATACCACAAACAGATTCAACAGTTCTCCTAGTTGAATTATCTGGATTAATTAAAATTACATTGGGGAACTTTAGAAGTTGAACGAAATCTTTATCACCGGATAGAATTACAATTTCATCATTGGGATGCTGCTTAATATAAGCAGCAATACAATCGTCGCCTTCTAATTCATCATCCTCCACCACCACAATTGAAGTGTGTTCCTTACACGCCTGCTTAAATTTACCGATTACATCGAAAAGAATTTCCATGTCGGGGTCTTTTACTCGATTACCCTTATACAATCTGCCAGAATAGCAATTTTCTGATTTGGTGTATCGTTTCCGCCAATTATTTCGCCCTTCAAAAACAATAGCAAGTTCTTGTGGTCTGATGTTGTTGTAGTGTTTTCTAAGAGACATCAAGCAAACATGAAGAGCGTAAGAGCAAGCTTCATCTGGAATCATGTTTTTAATTGCGTCTTTATTTGCGGCCACACCACGAAAAAACAAATTTGGGATGTCGGTGATCATTCTGCGCATTATTGCTCCTGAACCATTTTATCAATCCACTCATGAAGACATGCCGAAGAACAAAAATCCATCTTCGTGTTCTGCTCAATTTTTTTAATTTTAAAAGATGAACTACTAAAGTTCATTGTCCCAGTATTCAATGAAATACATACTATTTTTCTTCCGCAGTTAATACAAGATGTATCGGATTTAAGTTCTTTTTTCATTGCGTCTCCTTAAGAAATGTTATTTTCGGGATCGTCCAAATACGACGCAGGCAACATCTTCATCAAAGCAAAAAATTGTTGGACACTTTCTTGATCATCCTCTTCGACAAATCCCATCTTATGTATTTCTGAAACAAATTTAGGGTTCCAGTTAAAATTAATTTTCACGCCTTTTTCATCGAAACCCATAACTTCAAAAATTGCCCATGGGTCAGTAGAATTTTCCATAAGTGCGTCGTATTTTTTACGAACATCCTCCATACTCATGTTTAATTGCCCATGGAGTTCTTCCTCCAATGATTCATATTTTGCAGTTAAGTAATGATTTAAATCAAGTTGTTCATTTAACTTTTCTGCGGCAACATTAAATTCATCAACTTTTTGTTCTAGTTGCTTTTTTAATTCATCAATTTCCATTTTTATGGAAAAAATTTCAGAATTTTTTTCTGAAATGTCTCGAATTGCAACCTCTAATTTAGAGGCTAAGGATGCGTTAACATCCCTAAAATTTTGCAATTCCTTTAAAACCTCTGGTGCAAAAATTTTAGCTAAAAAACTCATTGAATTAACCCCTTCTGAAATAGTTTCACCATGTTGTCGTGAATTTTAGAAAATTCCGCACTATTAGATTCGATTAAACTATCAACCACCAATTGCGAAACTGCAGTATTAATCACATGTCTGAGCAACCCAGATTTGTCATCTTTGTAGTAAAAGACTTGTTGTGCGGAAATGTTGACTGTGAATACTTTGGGACCATAAATGCACACGGCCTGTAAAATTGAACTATTATTTGCGTCGAGAACTTGTTTAAATGAGATTTTTATCTCGTGTTGGGTCGCCAAAGCTTTGAATTCATCGCGCTCTCGCTTAATTCGTAAATTGTCTTGTTCAAGGCGCGAAACGTATTCTACCCTATTTTTTTCAATATCATCACCTAGCATAAAATCTCCTATTCATCATCTGACGTAATTGATGGAATCAAGAATACTTCAACAACTCCATCAAACACGGCTTTTAAATTCCCAGAATCTGTTACAATGAACCCGATTCTGTCACCAGTCTTAATAAATTCTTGCATCGATGTCATAAAAGGTCCACGACAGTCAAATTTATTAGAATAAGTTAGTGTATCACTTTCTTGTAAAGTTGTAAATGGCGCATCCAAAAAAACTTCAAAAACATCATTATTTTGGTCTTGTATTTTCACCACCACTTGGCCTTTAGAAGAGATTGTGATGTTCAGATACTCAGGCTTTAGCATAACCGAAATTGCTTTTTTAATTTCTTGTGCTTCCGACTTGGAAATTTCAAAAATGCCCCGATCCGTATCGTTTGCAGACTTTGGATATTGTATTTTAGTGTGGTCAGTGCATCGGAATGACATTTTAGATTTTCCAGTCCTAAAAGTTATACTTTTAGTTTTATTATCTGATCTTACATCAAGTTCAACCACTGCGTTGTCTTTGTATGTAGAAAACCGTTTATTAAAATCAACCAACGAACCAATACCAATTGAAACATCTTTTGGGATTGAAATTTCGCAAGGACTAACAATACATGAGGTATGATCATCAGAAATTGCGTAAGCATGGTGCTTAGTAAATACCATTCGGGAAATGCCGCAAATTGCGGCAGCATCAACATGACTCCCAATCATCAAAATGTCTTCTTTAGTAAGTTCCATGAGTATCCTCAAAAAGTGAAAGTTTTACGAACATGTGCCAGTTTCGGGGTCGGAATTGGTTGGCCCAACGCTTCAAAAATACCCTCTAATTTCAAATCAATCATTTTTTCTTCCGTTAGAGGTAGGTCAACTTTGAAGTTGTCAGTAAACCATGATGGTAGTCTGGTTAAATCTGCCGGAAATGCGATTGATTTGAATCCGTAGTCATTAGGTTTAATGTAAAATACCATACCCTTGTCGCCGGAGCGGATCGCCTTGTTGATTGTATCATCAAACTCCCTCAAAAGGAAGTTGTAATTGACTGCCGCCCGAACGTGTCCGGGCATCTTAGCTTTACCCTTCCCAACTGCCTCCGTTGCTAACCACTCATTTTGATATTTTTCGACATTGTTAATCTGTTTAGAAACACCAAAAGCGATAGCGTCGGAAGTTTTATGAATTAGTCCTTTTCGATTTGAATTTACATAGTCTTCAAGAATTTTAGTAAATTCTTCATCGGAATAGTCTACATCGGTCAACACCAAATCCATCAACCCCTTTAGGAATTTTTGAATAATTTTTGGAGTATCTGCTTTCTTCAGTTCCGAACCCATGTATTTTAATTCATCAGTTTTCTTTCCTTCCTTATCAACTACCCGCAAAGTATATTTCTTTTTTGCGTTAAGAAACAAGCCCCTCACCGCAACAACCTCGCGTGCCGCAGAAATTAGCTTACTGCGGGCGTCTGTGCAGTTAAAAAACCGTTTCATAAACCCCGGGAATGCCTCGTTAACAGTTTCGGCCATCAAGTCTGCGATTTCCACTGCATCAGCTTCATTATCAACCGGAATTCTGAAATAATTACTATCGGTATCCCCGTAAATGATCAATTCATTATTACAAATATAGTGATTTTCTATCTTACCTTTATCACCAGGAATTTGATATTTCATCACTTCTGTATGTTCACCAGATAGCGTCTCACCAATCAGTTCCGCCATAAAGATGGTAATTTCTCGACCTGTGCCAGTTGTTGATGCTCCAAGTTCTCGCCGATTATAGCGAAATGCTTTATTCAGCAGAGCACCGTAAGTTGAATTCAACTGAATTTTTTTCGTTAGCTGCAGAAGATCATAGTGTTCTTCTTGGCGTTTAGCTTCTTGGATTTCAGACCATTCGGCATTAGTAAAAAACTTTACCACCCGACAAGCATCTGTTTTAAATGATGCTTGATGTATAAATTCACCATCTTGGATAAGTGAACCCATGTCAGTCATCATTTTCGCAACAACTTTACCCCACTTTTTCTTTTCTGCTTGTAGACGTTTACGTTCAGCAAACCAGAAAGTTAGAGTTTCGGCCACCACACCTTCTTGATTTTGATCAAATACAGTGCCAAATGCAGAAATTGCATAGTTGTTTTCGTTAAGCCAATTTCGCCATTCGGTTGCAGTCTTAGTAATAACTTCACCAGACACGTGAAGCATTGAATACTCGCGATCAGTAAAATCAAAAGTGATTTGATCCTCTGTTCTATATCTTACGTTTGGTTGACCGTCTGGACACTTTGGAAATTGTCGAGTTCGATTGTCCATAATTCCGCGCCAATCAAGCACATCATTATGAAATTGACCAATAAAAGTCTCATAACTCATGTTAAGTGCTCTGATGACACTAGGATACAGCGAGTTAATGTCAACACTTCCAATCCACTTCCACAACCCGAATAACGGGTCAAAAACAACTGCACCTTCAACCTTACCATGATCAACGTCATCGATGACCGGCTTATTGATAGTCACTCGATTATGTATTTTATGAACTCGGTTGGTGATACCCATGTCAACATATCGAACTGTACCCATAATTGCGGAATATGGAACAGTATTTTCGTGAGCCATCTGATTAATTAGCTGGACAAATTTAAACTTTTGGTCCAGCAATTGCAAAATTTCAACGTCGCGTGCGTTATACACACAGAACTTGAAGAAGTGCTTATTATACATTTCTTCAAACGACAACCCGGTATCAATTTTTTCAACATCTAATTCATCAGCAGCGATATTTGCAAGAGAATACGAAGTCCGGCCTCCAAAAGTAAATTTCTTGAAAGCATCCATGTAATCGATATGCGTTCGGCCCTTTAATTCGTAGGCAACTTCCTCATTTCCAAACACTTCAACCAACCGCATTCTTGGGGCACCTGCGCCGGGAAAACACAATTTTCTAGGGCCGATGTCCTTCCCATAAACTTTTTTCAGTCGTTCGATAATGTAAGGAATATCGAAAAGCTCGGAGTTCCAACCACTAAGAATATCACAATCTTGTATATCAAAAATAAATTTACTCAACAACTCTTCTTCGGAGCCACATAAAATAAACTTAGGGATAAATTTCAGATTATGTTCTTTAGCAAAGTCTTCGACATCTTGTTCAAAAGAGTCTCGTTCTTCTTGCGACCATTGTTTGGGTGGAACTGCGTAACATTTATATTCTTGGGTCCATGATTGCCACAGAGTTAGCGCATTAACTGGGGCGTATGGGTTTTGGGGATTTGCCCACCCCGACCGAGAATTGACATCAACCTCAATGTCGAAAAACGCATAATTGACGACTGGTGTGGGTCTTCCAAAAAATTCGTTCATTAAAATTCTAGAATCTGGGCGTATGTCAGTTTCAAAAGTTTCATTGAATGAACGAATTAATGCCTTCATTTCGGAAGATGAACCCGCGTCAATCCTAGACACTTTTTTATTTGTTATGGTTGTATGTTCACCATTTGGGTCAGCCGCATAAAAATAACGCGGTGGATCATAAAAACGTAGAGACCTTGGGCCGCCATTAATTGGACGCTCCCAAACTAAAACTTTATCTTGTTCGTAATCTTCTACACAACTGATAAAATTAGTATCTTCCATCTAAACTCCTAAAAGTTTAAATCCGGCAAATTGCCGGATTTTTACTACGAAATTGCTGTATTACAGTTCGCCAGTCAGCAGCAATACTTTTTCTAGAAGATCAATACGTTCTTGATTTGCTTCCAGGGCAACGCCGAAGTCATTATTGTATGCTCGGTCTAGGTAAAAAGTAAACATCTTAGGGTCCAGTTGTAGGTCGCCCTTCGCAGCATCTTTAATTGCGGCTAGATGTTCCTTCAGTTCAGTCATCCGGTTTTTAATTAGCAGTGCTTCATCAATGTATCCTTGAAGTCGCTGTGCGTCTTCAGGATTTCCAAGAATGTCTGAAATCGGTCGAAAAACGGTCTTAGTCTTAGCCATTAAAAATCTCCTGCATAAATGCTAAATGAAATAGGGGTTTCGTCTAGAAGGTCTGACAAATCAGTTGCTTCAACATTTTTGTTAATGATTAAAATTTTACAAATTTCAAACTCATCAAACTCTTCATGATTAGTTCGTTCAATCTTCTTAACAATAAAATCTGGATTGTGTTTGATTACATGTTCCATAAGAATCATAATGTTTTCATTACATGATTCGACAACATCATCTTCTTTATGAAACATGTGGGACGCGAATGAAATAGAAAATAGGTTTGAATTAGTAAAACTTTCTGGTAGGATACTTTCAGCTAATTCAACATCAAAATGAATTTCAAAATAAAAACTTTTCATTGCATCCTCAACTTAGTTTAATTGTGTCTGAAATAATTTCATCCATTGTTTGGACGAATGCAAATTCTTTCATTAAGATTGAGGCATCTGCAACTAAATCATCATTTTTGTCCACAACGGAAATAGCTATCATTTCAAATGGATTAGAAAACCCACCAATTGATGCAACGTCTCCATCATCAGAGTGCTCTACAACATCGCTCAAATTTTTGGAAACATTATAATGAACCGGAGAATACGCAATTTTAAGTTTAACATCATCTCCAAGTTCCCTAAGAATCGGCGAAAGATTTTTTAGTGCTGTCATTTCAGTATCAATATCAGTCGATACTATGAAAGTTTCCATAATATCACGAAGACCAAATTTTTCTTGGAGAGATGTAAACTCCCTAGAAGATGCAAGCGTGAACCGAACTGGTTGATTTGGTGGGGTTTTTAACATTTAATCTCCTACTTTATAGGGCCTATTAAAATTTTAGAACTTAGGGTGTCGGTTATTTGATTTTCGACGCTTTCGGTAAGAAGATTCTCTTTTTTCCACGTATTGACCACAAATGGTGGTAAAATGTCCGAAATTAGGCTTTCAACAATTCCGATACTAACTGAGTTATCAACTTTGCTAACCAACAGACTAAAATCCTCTGACGGAAGTTTACCCAATACCACAGCTTTAGTCAAGACCCTATCCACTTGAGTTGGTCCGTTGGATAGTAAAATAAAACAGTCATTTAACGGGATACCAAACGAACTCGAACCATTAACCAATTCGACTGCTGTAATTTTTAGAACCTGCCCCGCAGAAATTGATACGCCCGAAAAGTTTTTAATAAACGTGAAAAATTTTTCATTTCTATACATCACAGATTCGGTGTTATCCCAACAGCCATCAAGACTATCAAATTGGGAAAGTCTTTCACAAATAATTTCATTTGATCTAAGTTGAACTGGTTTTGATACAATTATTTTAAATTGATTTACCCCTCGAATTGGAGTATTAAAAATAATTGCATTTTCCTGGATAGAATTGTTGGATCTGGCGATTTGAAAATTTTCTGGATTTACACCTTCAAATAGTTTTTCGCCATTTCGGAACACTGAAATTTCTTCTGGAGTGTTTGATTTAGAAGAGAAGCGTAATACTTTTTTGCCAACTCCAGATTCAACCCCCAATAGACGATCGATTTGATTTGTGGTATTGAAAATATATTCCCTGAAAGTTTTAGTTTCCACACTTGGTGAAGAAAAATAAACTTTTAATGTAAATGAATCATCTAGGGAGGAAAACTGCTGATTTTTAATTGCAAAAATTACTTCAGCGGAGTCCCCAAATGTTATTGGGAAATGTTGATCTTCAGTAAAGGTTGGTTGTGTAATTTTCTTGAACCTAGAATACCAATTTTGGACGCCAGTTGGCGGCGCGTCGGCAATAACGTCTGGATTATCAGTGTATTGAACTGGACGCAAAATCCCACTACATCCCAACGTGATGGAACATTTGGGGAATTTAATACTCCTAGTGTCAACCAGTTCATCTTTCATACGTTCACACACTGAGCACTTTAATTTTAAATAACTTCTCATGACATTTAATAAAAAAGTATTTAAAATTCCTGTTCGTCTATTTTGAACACTTTGTATAAATCTTTCTGTGGAACCCACTTAACCCAAGTTCCATCATCCGCGTTGACTGGTGTGACTTCGCACAGAATTAGCTTGCCATCCACATCGTTTGCCCGGCGTGCAAAACGTCCGGTGCTTTTCACTTCCACATTTTCAAATATGTAAGTATCACTCATTGAAAATCTCTTGAAAAAGTTGTTTTGCAGTTCTCATAGATTTTAAACAAAACCTAGCATCATCTAGTGAATTATGTGCGCCTCGACCGTCACAACCCGCCAACAGCTCAAAAACAAAATCGGAGCGACCGTTTCCAAACAACATCATCCCCAAAACGGCAGTGTCAAGTTTTGCTTGATGGAACTCTAAGGTTACGCCAGCGGGCTTTAAAATTTGCTCTTGTAAAAAAGCCATGTCAAAAGCCGCATTGTGCGCCCCGAATACAATAATTCCCTTCGGACCCCAGAATTCTAAAATTGCACCCAAAACACGTTCCATTGCTTCTTCTCTAGATACACCATTTTTTTCTAGTTCTTCTCTAGAAATACCATGTATTTCTTCCGCTTTTTGCGTCCAGGTGTATTGAGAATCATACTTAATCAAGAAATAGTCTGAATAAACTTCTTCTAAAGTTTCAAAATCGGCAACAATTAGTCCGAGAGAAATTCCTTGATATTTTTTGGCAATTTCTTCAGCACTCATACCGAATTCGGCACCAGAAGTTTCCCAATCCATTACTAAAATATGTGTTGGTTTAAATCCAGCCATTGTCAGTCCTTGAAAAAATTAAAAAATTCATCAGTTCGGGCTTCAATAGTCCCCGTCGTAATGAAACGATACTCAGTTGTTGTATTTCCAACATGATTCATAAAAATTTCATAAAAATCATCTAGATCAGCTTCACTAGCACGGTGCGGATCTACTTCAAAACGAATATGGTCCATCATTGGCACGATCACGTTCATTTTAATTAGTTCGTGTTGGGCTTCATAACACATTTCTGAAAATACATCTACTGTTTCAAAATATTGGGTTTCGCTTATGGTCCCTTTATTAAACTGCTTCATACACCAAAGCTGAAAATAACTGGCGATATCAATAAAACTACGCTCCGTAACAATAAAGTCCATAGCATCGTTATGAAAATACTTAAGTTCATTTAAAGATTGAACTTTTTGTGCTAAAACCATAGTTTGAAATTTACACATCTTATTAAAGTCATCTTCAATTTCGACTAGACGGGTAATGCCCAGTTGTTGTTGCACACTTCGGCTAACCTTAAAATCGTCAAAGTAAAAAGTTTTCATTCCACTATCAAAATGGCGTTTTTCTACTGAACTGATTAAAGTTCCCTTCCCAGAGCCTTGTGGACCGGAAATTGCGACGACATTGGGAATTTTTTTAAAATTCATATACATACCTCTAAATAAGGGAAACGAGTTAATGAAAATCACATTTAAACAGTTTTTATCTGAAATTGAATCTCCAATTTCAAGATTTAGAACCATTTTAAAAAGTCGGCATAATCGTCATTCGGTTAAAGAGAGAAATCAATCAAAATCGAAAAAAGAAAATGACAATTTAGCCAAAAACAACCAAAATTCAACAAACCAAAATGAAACAAACGTTCAAGACATTCCTAATTAATGAAGTAAAGTACGAAGATGGTATTGATGTAGAAATTGATAACCATGGAAGAATTTCAGGAACGGTATCGCCATCAAGTTCCGGAAAAAAAGAATTGCGTAGTGAGTTTACTGCGGCAGATGAAATGAACAAACACGTTTCACCTGATAAAAAGCCTGGGGTAATGACACTTTCTGCAGCAGAACGCGCCAGAGCAGATGCTAGAAAAAAAATCAAAAAGCAAAGTATCTGGCGGAAGGTAGTTGATAAAATTACTGGGCGCGGTGATTAATAGTGCATTAGGCACTTCCGAATGTCAATCACTGCATTTGCAACATTTACTGCATTGTATCCTTCGGGGTGAATTTCGTAATCTTTTAAGAGATTGCGAATCATGTCCATGTGTAAAATCATTTCTGAAACTATTTCCAATTTAAAGGATTTATTTTTAAACAATGGTTGTCCGTTATTAACTGATGAAACTAAACGTTTAATCAATATCATTTGTTCAGATAATTCCCTCATTGATGTTGATGCATCCGAAATTTGTCTTTTAAAGAAATTACTACTATCATGTTCACTAACGGTTGATACTAAGTATTCAAACCCATCTAATAATAAATTAACTTGATCATTTACTACTTGCATTCCTTTAACTGCGTTAATTAGTAATCTCTGCTCTTCGTGGTGCATGTGGGCCTTCATCTTATTTTTAGTATTTAGCCCATTTTTTCAACTTTTAGTCGTCGTAGTCACCAAAATCACTGTCGAACCAATCTGAATCTGGGTATTCGAAATTTTGGTCACCCGTTTGTATTTCATATGATGCGATCTTAAATGTGCCATCTTCCACGGAAACTTCAAATTTTCGTTTCGGGTTGATGATAAAGATGTCGTTTGTTGACTTCGGATTATCAAAAACTTCAACTACCCCAATACAGCCGCTATCAACACTAATGTCGGTTGAACCAAGGTAAGATTCTGCCAGATACGTGCCATCTCCGAACTCAGTGGAAGCATACCAGACATTCACACTCTGTCCATTAGACAGAGTGAAAACTGCGTGAGTTTCCTCTGCGACTTCATTTATAAAACGGTCCCAGTCTTCGTCCGGGATGACGTAGCATGGATCGCACATAAAATATTGACCAGCGGGGAGAGTTTCACTAGACATTGTAATCGCCTTTCATGATGGTTAAGGATAGAACCTATTGTAGCACAGAGTCCAGTCCTTGGCAATACATTGCTGCGCGTCTGTCAGAGGTAGCGAACCAACGCAAACCTCTTTTCGCAATCTGACTTCAAGTCTAGTTTTTTTATACACTGACCAAAATTGATTGTATTCATGGGGCCACAAATTTTTCGGATCATTTGATCCACCAATCGACAAAGGTATCAAGTGGTCTATTTTACACCCACCACGACACTTCATAACATCAACTTTGTAAATTTTATAAATTTGGTCTTTTGTTTTTTGTGATACATTTCTCATTCGTTCGGGATACCCTTTGGAACAAATTTCTTGTATAGAATGCCCGGAAGTAAGACCTGGGGTTGTTTGTGGATTTGGTAAAAAATCATAGGCCATCGTTGGTGATGATACAATCAAAAGTGAAAATATAAAATTCCTCATTTTTGCTTCTCCAAGTTAAAAACCCGCCGTTGGCGGGTTTTTTATTTTATAAAAAGATTGGGTTCGGTGAATTAGACGCTCCGTCAATAAAATATACTGTCGGTGTAGTCGAAACGCCCGTTCCCCCATACATGGTTGCATCAAATGTTAGTGGCTTACCAAATACATTAACTTGAACATTGTTATTTGCGTATTTGGTGTCATCCATAATGTAAGACGTTCTAACATTTATTGTATTGGTGAATGGTGTCGTAGTGGTCAAAGAAAAAATAATTTTTAACCCTTCACCAGTAGTGGTCTTACCAATACCCCAAGATAGCGTAACTCCAGATAAAGTATAATTACTGACCGTAGTTGATGCCCCATTTAAAACATTGTTGAATCCGGTATTTATTGGAGTAATAGAAACAGTAGATGGAGAACCATAGTTGAAAATAATTGTGTTAGAACCAGTCACTTTGATTTTGCCACGAACTGCAAGCATAGACTTCAGTGTTGCATCTTGAACAATCGGTGTAACCCCATCAACATCTTCTGCCGACACTTCAAACATGAAGGTGCCCCCCGAATTTAAAAATGACTCAAGTTCATGCGTATTTTTAAATGGTAGAACAACTTCAAGTGTTTTAGTTCCGGTAACATTTGCCCCGTTCCCGGTGAAAGTTGCATGAGTTGTATTAACAACCACATTTTGGTAAGAAGTGGCCGCACTATTTTCATATGTGCCCTTCATAATGTGCTTAGTCCTAATGGCATAATCAAGCGTATTCATCAATTCTTGAAATGAAACAAAACAAGACATCACGCCCATTTTTTTATTTGTTTTACGAGAAGTTACATAGGAAGACAAGAATTTAACATCATTTGGATTTGCGTTCATTATTGTTGGATGTAGAGGCAACCCATCTTGAACAAAACCAAATGCTGGAATGTCTGAAACTGCGTCTGCTGCAACTTCTAATCTATTAACTGCGTATCTGCATGCGGCGAGTAACAAATCCCAATCTTGTGAAGTTGGTAATACTTTCAAAGTATTAATAGAATTTCCAGATGGTTCGAAAATGTTTACATCACCAGATGCAGCGATAATTGTTTGATAGCTCGCATCCAAAACTTCTAAATTTGGAAGATAATCGATCAATTTATTAATTGCACCACTGCCATCAGACCCGATAGGATCGCCAATAAGTTGCATTAGTTTATTGTAAATTGCATCAAACTCATCTCTAGCACCAATGTAGTCTACTGCCGGCCAGATTTGTTGCCAACCACCACACTTCCCTTTTGTTAAATTTGATAGTACGAACTTTTCAAATCTTGCGATGGATACACCATTTCTCCATAATTTAATTGATGAGATTTCATATGCAGTGTGGGAAGTTTCCAATATTCCAAAAATAAATTGCGTTGTAGTTGGAGTGAATTTAACTAATGAAGACCCATTATCATAAACCCAGCTACCGTCAGAGGTTGGGACAACAAAAAATACCCTCCTATTTAAACTATTTCCGTTTTTGTCAAGAAAAGTAGAATTTAACAGGTTCATGTCACCAGTATCAACCATTAGATATCCAGATTGACCCTTAACGGATGCAAAATATGGTAAATCATGAGTAATGAAAAAATTAACACCATCAATCAATACCGATCCTTGAGTATTTTGGATGACTCCACCTGAGTCTTTTCCAAATAAAACAAAACTTCCTGGGGTGCTACCTTCAACGTCATTAAATGTTGCGCTATTTACCTTAGCCACAAGAGTTGGACTAGAAGGTTGTTGATAGTATCCTTCTAAAACTGCATCCCATACTTTTTCAGGAAATCGACCGATGCCATCATACACATATAAAATACCGCTATGAACACCTGTCTTTTTAAACCACATGTCGCCCAGTGTCGGATTTAATGGTTCATTGTCCGAAACTTGGTAAGCATTTAATTGCTCCCAGGTTTCTGGTTCTGGTGCAGTCGCCACACAAATTTTTAAAACGCCAATCGATGTGTCATACCACAATTGCCCAACTGTTGGATAAGATGGTGCAGTTGGTGCCGCAAAATTTTCTAATAGACGTAGTAGATTTTCTTGTTGGACCTTACCATAGTTGGTGAATCCTTTACCTGTTAAACGTAATGACGCCGCATTGGTTACAATCGCACCAGGGGGGACATTAATTTGAACTTGTTTTTGAGTAAATGGTAGAGAAGTATCTCTCCAAAAAAGATTATACATGTATGTTTTCCTTCCGGCGAATGAAAAAAATTGGCAGTCGTTCGCCTATCCAAGACTACCTATTGCGTATTTAGATTTTTTAGGTTAGAATTATTGCTTCGGAAACTTTGAAGGAGATAAAATGGAAGAAAACCAAGTTTTTTATAATTTCGACAACATTTCTTTGGAAGGATTACATACCCATCTGTTTTTTGGTAATGTTGATACCAATTCAGCGTACAACGCATGCAATTTTATTCTAAAGTCAAATTTACTTTATGCAGATGCGACACTAAATTTGGTATTAAATTCTACTGGTGGGGACTGTTCTGAAGCATTCGCAGTTATCGACACTATGACCTGTTCACGGCTACCAGTTTTTACCACGGGTATAGGTAGCATTATGTCAATGGGAGTTTTAATGTTGTCTGCTGGAGTTAAAGGCCAACGTAGATTAACTAAAAATTCAGAAATTATGGCACACCAGTTTGCCGCATCTTTTTATGGAAAGCAACACGAATTAATGGCGACATCTCGGGCTCTCAAACTTCTTGAACAACGGTTTAAGAAGCACTTTTCAAAGCATACCACAATGACAGATAGTCAAATTAAAGATATCGTAATGTCACCATCCGATAGATATCTGACCCCCACGGAATGCAAAAGGTATGGTATTTGCGATATTATTGTGGACTCACTGTGATTTTTCAAAGATGAACTGGGAAATTAGATCAAGTCTGGATTGGGCTAATTTCCAAAGTTGTGGGGTTCGCTCAAAGCACTGCTGACGCTCAATTAAAGCGGTTCTGATTTCCAGCAACTCATTGAATGATAATTCAGCCCACTTTTCAACAGGTGGGATCTCTTTTTGTTTATATTCGTCTACGAAGAATGATGACATTTGTGCTAAATAGTTTAAAGTATTTAATAAACTTATGTCCCTAATAAACCATCTCCTAAATGAGAAGCATGAAACCATGTTAGTAGATATTTCTTTAAAAGAAATTATCGACGCTGGCGGTCCAACAAATTACTATCATACATTCTTGCTGGTTAATTTATCTACCGCAATGCCGAATGTATATTCAATTGTTTTCGGCAAGGAACCAGAATGCGATTGCTGTAATGAAGTTGAACTAACTGAATTTATCAAAAAAATGTCAGTTGAAGACCAAGTTAAATTAGCTAAAGGATTTCTAGACATAATCAATGCTAAAAATTCTTGCCCAAGTCCATCTATCGACATGATTGATTGGATGCGGTATGTGATCAGAAAACAGTGATTTTCGCTATTGACAGAGCCCCACGCCTCGTAAATAATGTAGGCGTGGGGCTTTTTTAATCCTAGTCGTGGCGTAATTCACAATCTGTGATTCCCCGAAGCATTTCGTCATTTATTACCCCACACCTATGACTTTCGAACCGAGTAACATCGGATTTTTAGAACAACTAGGAGTTCAAAATTATGGGTCGTCGTGCAAAGCTTTCATTGGTAGAACAAGATGGGTACCAAGATGCTGATTATTCAGCATCCAGCGCGTTAAAGCGTAACAAGCAAAAATATCCACAACCAATCAAAAATAATAGTATTTGGTTTAAAGATGCTCTTGAGCCTAGAACTTATGGGCAAGAATTTTATATCAATGCTGTTAAAGAGAGCGATATAACAATTTGTACGGGTCCAGCCGGATGTGGTAAAACCTGGCTGGTTACAAGATTGGCACTCGAAGATTTATCCACAAATCGTGTGTCTAAAATTATCGTTACTAAACCAATTGTCGAAGCTGGCGATGGTATGGGTATCGGTTTCTTACCGGGTGATGTCGATGAAAAGATCCTCCCACACTTCATGTCTGTCCTAGACTGCTTTGAGGACCATATTGGTCCCACAATGACTAAGAAGTTGATGGATGAGGGTAAAATTGTATTCCTACCTGTTGAATACATGCGAGGGAGGGATCTCAAGTATTCATTCATTTTAGTGGATGAAGCTCAGAACTTAACAAAAGTTGGTATGAAGCTGGTTATGACCAGAATTAGTACCGGCTCCAAAATGGTTCTAAACGGAGATGCTCAACAGATCGACTTGCCAAAAAATAAAGAGAGTGGCTTAAAATGGGCCGCTGATAAGTTGGTTGGTAAAAATAGCAGAATTTCCGTAGCGGCCATGGGTCGTGATGATGTTCAACGACATCCGGTAATTTCCACTATTTTGGATAATCTAATCTAAAACAAAACCCGCCAAATGGCGGGTTTTGTTTTTTCTAAATACCTTTTTAAGATTTACCATGATTTTTGATACCCCACCAGAGTTTTTTAAAATTAAAGTTGGTGACGTTTTACCACAAATAGCGTCTGAAGGTGAAACGTTCTTCTTATCCAAAACTAAGAAGTTGATGATTTATGTGAATGGCTCATGGGAACCATGTGTCCAAGAGCGGCCAGTAACAACCAACTTTAATTTATTCTTACCAACAATTCCCAACCACGATTGCATAATTTTCAAATACTTGGCGTCTGAAAGTTTTGAAATCGAGGCGGCAAATGTTCAAATAATGCTTGATGGAGAGCCAAATAATCCAGATTTTTTACACTGGGCGATCAATGGACGCAGGGTGTATTTCCCCATCAAATGCGAAAAAGGCGACTGCCTATCTATCATGTTTAAACATGATGAAAGACTGTCGCCTTCAGACTTAGTTATAAGTTTTACTTCAAAATCGTTGCAGTGAAAGATGGATTAACAAAAATGTCATCCGAAGTTTTAATGTCAACTTTTAAAACGTCATCTTGAAAAAACGCATCTGTGTACTCACCAGCTCGTCGCAGGAGATAAAGACGCACAAAAGACCCAAGTGCGACTTTAGAGAAACTGGACATGTTAAGTTTTAGCATGTTCAGTTTCGCGGCAACTTCAGTCGGAATTTCTCCTTCAATAATTCCAACAATGTCTTTTGCCACATCAGTTTGGAAATGCTTTAGGTACGATTGCGCTCGCCCAACATAAAAAAGCATTCTTTCTACAATTCTTGCAGTATCTTCAACAGATGCAGTTTCATAAAAATCACACCCAACAAAGGAATATACTCGCTGATTTTCAATGATCAATTTTCCATTAAGAAAAACTGTAATTAGTGGAATTGATTCAGTCTGAATAATAGAATCTAGAGAGTGTTTGGAATATTCAGTGATGTTTTTAATTGGGTCCGCATCATCTCTAAAACAAGAGATCAGATGTGAAAGAGTGAAGTCTAGTGCGTGTGCAGTGAAATCTGGAACATCAGAAAAATTTGTTAGCTTCATCTTTTAACTTTCAAGTATGGTTAATGACTTTGATTGGGGTAAGTTCACGTATTATAGTTTAACAAATTTCACAAGGTCTGCAATTACCCGGCGTCCCATCTGGTTTATATCGTTCCACAAATATGGAATGCGCTTTATGAATTAATCCCTTGCGTTGGCATTTTAAAATTGCATCCACTTCGGCATGAATAAGAACCTTATGAACGTTAAACCGTTTTCCGTATTTTGCCATAATTGGGTGAGTTTTAGAATAAGAATTCCTCCCAACACTTAGCACATTTTTTCGGCGGTCATAAATCGTTGCTTTAATAACATATTGAGTCTGTCGCCCAAACATTAATCCACCATCGTTTTACCTTTCCACACTATAAAAACATACCCCCCAACATCTTTTATGGTTGGATGCGGCTCTAGTTTTATGTTGAGACCACTTTTTAAGATAAATTCTTTTTCGTGTCTAAATTTAGAAATGTGCATAACTGAGGCCACATGCGTCCCAGCACTCACGGTTAACTCCAGTAAGTTAAACACCTCATCAGACCGATTATACAGGCCCCTAGCGCGTTTGTCCATAACTGGAGGGGTGGAGGGCTTAGGTAGTGCCCGAGAGAAGCCACAAGCTATGTTAAAATCAGTTGAAGTTGAAGTGAATGCTGGCAAATGTATTTGCAAAGGATGTTCATAATCCACATCATGTTCATCCCACATGTCAAATGGCGACCATTTTAAACCAGAAAATACCACAAAGTCATATTTTGCAGGAATTGACGTTGCTTTTTTGATTCCATCTATTCTTACAGCATCTTCATCAGATGCTGCATCGCCAAAAAACAAAATGTCATTTAATTTATAACTATGTTTTGTGTATTCAAAAACATGATCATGATGTTCTGGTAGAACTTGATGGTCTAGATGTGGATTGTTCATTGACTTCCTAATTTAAACGTATTTAAATTTTAACTACAACAACCTGTCCCCCAGAAAAATTATTACCCCACTCACCACGGTATCCAGTTGGATTACACTCCAGTTTAGTAGACCCTATTTGTTGGCTAATACGATCGTGAGTGTGCCCAAAAATCCAAGTATTAATTTTCCCAGAATTTAGTAATTCCTCACAATTCGATGCAAACCCGTGATTGCATTCACCACCAAATCTTGGGTGACATAGAGAAAATGACGGCATGTGATGAGTAACAACGACAGTTTCTCCAGAAAAGGGAACACTCAATATATGTTGTAGTTCATTTTTTTGCGAAAAATGAATTTCCGCCATAACTTCTACGGTAAAATCCCGGATGACTCTAAAGTCATTCAAATAATATTTCACATTCTCAATTTTAAAACCTTCGGCGAATGGATCAGTCCATAAGGTTCCGAAAATAAATCTAACATTGTCTATAACTACAGTCTCTATTTTATTTGCGCATGAAATGTATAAATTTGGTATGTTTTGCTGAATCCTTTTTAGTTTTTCATTTACTGTGTCCAAATCCGAACGATAATATTCATGATTACCGGGAACATATAAAATGTTGGCAAAACGTCTTGAAAGAATTTGCAAAACTTCATTTGTTTTTTCTGGAACTGAACAAATGTCGCCAGCCAAGACTAAGGTTTGTTCAAATTCACCTTCGGCAGTGGGGAAAAACTTTTCAACCAATAGCTCTGCCGGTTTCCCAATAAAAGCCTCCAGATGGGTATCACTATGAATTCTTAATTCCATACAAGCCTCATTACAAGAAATGGGTTAACGATAAGCTCAATTAAACATACAATTATTAAAAACATTTTTTACTCCTATTAAATTAAAAACGGGCCAAATGGCCCGTTTTTCATGGCATCTCTAATGATACTGGATACCCCCAAAGGAAGTCAATATGCTTTAGAACATCTTTCGCATCATTAATGTCTATACTACGACCCATATGTGGATTGTATTGTAAAATTAATTCACGATCGCCAGCAAGGTTGGATTCCTTAACATAAATTTCTGGACAGAAGTTAATTCGTTGTTTTGACGCCGCAAGTTGACTTCTAATATTTTTGTAACCAAGTTCGTCTTGAATCTCAATTACGGTTGGCGCGGCGCTGGGCTTATATTGGATACTAAAAAGTCCCATTTCTCTAATAACTTTTGGAGACATCATTTGCATAATGAATCCATCATCCCTGAACTCCGACGCCGAAGATTTAATAGCATCTTGCCATTTCATGTTGCAAACTTGTGGAATCCACTCCCGATCTTCTGCGTCTGGTTCAATTGCCGCTCGCTTGATGTCCTTAAAGATATTGTATCCGAGTGCGTATGGGTTAAACCCACTATACCATCGATCTTTATACGTTGGTTGGTAGACCACACCAGAATGTGATTGAAGGAACGCAATATAAGCATCGGGGGTGATCAAACCCTTTTCTTCAAGTCGGGTCATAATGAAATGGTGACAGAACGTAGCCATACCCTCATGAACCGTTTGACACATAGACTGTGGATAGAAATACTGACTAACCTTGTAAACAATACGAATAATCTCTCGTTTCCATTGTGGAAGCGACGGAGAATTTTTCATAATGAAATAAAGTAGATTTTCTTCACGCTCAATTTCTTCAGCAGATTGTTCAATTTCCGCAGGTTTGAAAGTGGTTCGTTGCAGAATCAAATCTAGTTCTTGCTGTCGAGCATTATCAGCATTTAGGATTTCCATAGCTGCCTGTTCGCTGGAACTTCTTGGCTGATGTTTTCTAGGATATTTATCAACTCCATGCGATTTAATTGCGTGGCACGCATCAATAACCCTTTCAACTTCATCTGCACCATAACGATCTTCACAATGTCGAATGTAGTCCCGGGCGTAAACCATGTAATCAATAATAGATGACGAATTTGTCCACTGTTTAAAAAACACATTGTTCTTAAACACGAAATTGTGACCAACACAGTGAGCCATCACCATGGTTTGCTCCAACATGGAATTTTCTTCCATGAGAATTTGAATACACGGATCTGAATTAATAATTAGTTCATAGGCAAGACCCTGTTGACCATTTTGATACTTATTAAAATTGGAAACGAATTCCTTACCAAATGACCAGTGATGATAGTTTACTGGTAACCCAATTGAAGCATAAGCATCAATCATTTGTTCGGCAGAAACAATTTCAATTTGATCAGTATAAAGATCACGTCCTGGAACAATGTCCATTTCTTCGGCAGCGATCGTCATAATTTCTTCGTGAATACCCCGAATGAGGTCTTCAGTCCAAAGCATTTTACTATCAATTTTCTTCATGATCACCCCTTCTGTTGATTTGATTTAGCACCATAAATGCTCTTAAATTGAGCGAACACATCATCTTCCTGAACAATAGAAACCACGGCAAGTTTAGAAGTTTTTTGTTTAACTTTCAACATCACGTCCTTCAAAGAATCTGCGTATGATGACGCGAATTGCATGCCAAGATTAGCATAACTCATAAAACGAATCTTAGACAGTAGACCAGTTGGAGCTAGTAGCATATCCTGGACTTTTTGATTGTCAGAATAATAGTTATCACCATCAGACGCTTGGCTGATATAAATGTTGGTAATAGAACTATCATACCGCTTGTTAATAATGTCTAATGCCATTTCATACGATGTAGAAACAATTGTGCCACCGGAAATCCGAGTGCTAAAAAATTCTTTCTCTTCCATTTCGAATGCTTCTTCAGTGTGAGCAATAAACACTAGATCAGTGTTTGGATACTTCTTTTTAATAAAGGCATACTGCAAAGCAAAGAATTTGCGCGCAATCTTTTTCTTTGTTTCGTCCATCGAACCGGAAATGTCCATAATCATAACAAATACCGCATCCGCAGTTTTCACCATTTGACGTTCAGTTTTTGCGTATCGTAGGTCCATTTTTTCAAAAAATGGAACCGCTGCGATCTTATTCTGAATATGAGAAATTTGGGACTTGAGTTCCGCAATACGTTCCAGATCACCATTGTTTTGTTCAAGATCATCCAACTCTTCTCTAAGAGCGGCCAATGTTTCCAAGTCATCTTTTGTCAAAATCCTACGACGAGGGAGTGCTTGCTTATATGACCGCACAACCCTAAGCGACGCCGGATTCCCATCTCTCGTAAATCCTGCATGTCGTGGTTGTGTTTCCGGAATAACTTTTTCGGAAGTTTCCTCCATATTTGGAAGTTCGCAATCTTCGAAGAAGATGGAAAGAAACTCATCTGTGGAAACTTCAACTAAGAAATCATCCTCACCACCGCCAGAATTGCCGGCATTTTCACCCTTACCAGAACCTTTACCACCAGAACTTGTTGGTAACTTATCACCTCGTTGAAATTGGTCGTTCCCAACAACTACCACTTGATGAACACCTGTTCCCTGCGCATAATGAAATGTTGGCTCATGTAGAACATCCCTGGCAACAGAAACTGGACTTGCGGAATTGTTTTGTACATTTGTTACAGATGCGCCTATTTGATTTGGTGAAGCGTTTCTGATAGCGTTTTTAATTCTGCGAAGAAGGGCTTGGCGATTTGGCGCGGATTTATTTTTGGCTGTTTTTCGCCGGTCTACAAAAATCATACTTGACTCCTATGTTGCATCCATGAGACCCCATTATACATCGGTGCGGCTGGCCGCGCAAGAGGCTGGTCGCAACAGTTTAAATACTTTAAACAATTTACTTCGATGAAAATAACGAAAATTTTAAAAAAACGTCATATTAACACTACCACAACCACCGCTCAAAATAAAATTTGTAAGGATGTAAAATCGACGGAGCGCGATGATGAAAATCTAAAAGAATCTACTTCGCATCTAACAGAAATGCACTATGAAGATTTTTATAGTAAGCAATTCGTAGAATTTAGACGAAAATACAGTAAGATGAAAAAAGATACATCTTACTTCGTAAATTTTAATAATTTTTACGATAATATTTTAGATAAAAGAGTTTCTCCTAAACAAGATCACTCTGACCCCGCAGCAGTTTATGCGTATCCATTAAAATACGTTATTGATCATCCTATGGACATTAGATATGGTCGAAATGCAAAATTCTTACGAGTTATTAAAGTCAATCATGGTGGAATTTTACATGTTCAATGGTTAGACATGTCAGATATGAATAGGATGTTTAAACAAGCAAATAAGCTACCAGGGCGAGTGTTTGAGGATTTAATTCCTTTACTAAAGAAGCACTACAACATGACGCACCCTCAATCTTTATGGTTTAAGGTTATGCAACTTTCTTCTGAGGGTATTCAAAAATTAGTAGACCATTACTCTAACAGGAAGACTAAAAATACAACCCTAGATGTAAGATCATTCATCTTGAAGCCAGTCCAACAAACACAAATGTTTAAAAACTTAGGATTTAATGCTATTGAAGACCGTGCTTCAAACAGTAAAAAAGCAGCAGTAAATGCCTGGGAACCAGAACAAATTGTTATTTTAGATCGAGAGGCTTTTGAAATTGTTGAAGTTTTTGAACTTGGTAAAGCAATTAAATCTAATGATGAGTTCATAGTAAACACAACAGATGCTTATGAAGATACATTTATTAGAAGAATCGCGGCTGGGATTGCCAAAAACATGGGGGATTCACTCTTATCTAATAACGCCGCCAGATCAAATCGTGGTGGTTATGCAGTCCATTATACTAAAAATGGTAGGCGTATTAGAATTGGTATTGAAAACACTCAAAATATTGATAATTTAAAATTTGGTGAAAAGGTTCATAAACTTCACAAAACTACGGATCTAAATGTTTTTAAAATAGAAATTATTTCAGAAAAAACATTAATTAGATATCAATCAAAACCAGATGAGCGGATTGATCACATTATTGGTGTAGTTTCAACTCTTTGGTCCACTGAGACTGGAAAAAATGACAATTTTGTAAAAATTTCCAGTGAGGAGGAAGAAGATGAACATTTACAAAATCAACAACGTGAAGAATTAAAAAAGAAACAATTTTTGATGTTCGAAAAAGGAAGAGTTGATGAAGACTTGTATGAAAAAGCCGACTCTTTGTTTGGCACAGATTTATCCAAGTATGATGGGTTAGTGAGAAAAGCATACGCGGATTATGTTTCAGCAGCAATCCTTGCAGCCAAGTATGCAATTTCAGAAAATAAATTTGAAGAATTTATTTCAGATCCAGAGTATAGGGTTAAAATAACAAAAATAAAACGCAGTTCACTACCAAAATTTCAATCAATCGAAGGCTTCGATGTTAACATTGCAGCAAGTATTGGTGATAAAGTAATTCAATTTATTATCAACAATCCTGACAAAGTTAGAGATAAAATTTCAGAAATCAGAAGTAATTCATACTTCCCATGTTCTGGACTTTCTTCTTTTTTCGATGAAGAATAAAAAAACCCGGCAATGCCGGGTTTTTTAAATTTCAAATACCATGTTTCCGCAATCATAAATTATTTTCCATCCATTTTCTTGCATTATCTGTTTTTCTGTTTTTGATGGATCAAAATTAGATAATTGTTTAAGCTTATGTTTCTGGAACTTTAGTCTAGAAATTCTTTCAGTCCCCGATTTAAAATAAAAATAGTTTGGCTCTGAATGATAAAGAAATTTACCAAATTTATTGTATGTCGTCCCATAAGAATGCGAAGCGTCACAATATGTCAGGATCGCCGCATTGTTGATCTTATTTTTAACATAGGATAAACATTTACTAAAACCGCCAACAACTATTAAATCTAATTCACATGACCATCTCCCCAACTCCCATTCATACTTTCTATTAAATCTGCTTTTTGAAATAGTCATAACAGAAACCAGAACACCATTGAATTTCAATCCAACATACAACGAACCCGCCAAAAAACCTTGTAGATGGGTTCTTTCACAAAACTTTCTTGCTTCTTTCGTAGTTAATTCTACCAACTGACATTTTCTGGCATAAATTTTAGTAGATTGAACGTTAAGCTGCGTCCGTATCATACTAATTATAATTGGTTGTCGATTTAAAAAATCATCTTCAAAAATGTGGAATAACTTAATACCCTTCTCTCGCAATTGTTCAGTTTTATCATGATGGTACCATTTATCTTTAAATTTTGTAGAGTGCCAGTATAGTCCATTAAACTCGAATGCAATTTTCAGATGGGGGACATATACATCCACACTTAACTGAGGATTGTCGAAAATTTTGGCGCCAGTAATAACTACCGCATCATCAGGAAGAAAACTTTTCACAATGTCTCGTAATTGCCGTTCTGCAATTGAAGTCCCAAAACCAATGTCGCACTTCGGACACTTTGGTCCCCCATGCATAAAATTCCTTTCTATTTGTGTTCCGCATCTACGACACGTCATGAGGTGGAATTGTGATTGTCCTTCATATTCTTCAACTTGGCGATGAATATTAAAATTAGAATATTGCTCAACTCGCTTTTTAAATTCTCTTTCCAAAGAATTTTTCACATACTGCGCAATTAAAATACTACTATGATTATTTCTTGGTGCCCCATACTTTTTTATCATAGTGTCTTCAATTTTTTGATTTATTTCTTCCGACGCAAATCCAACACCACCATATTTAAGTGTCAAAGTTTGAGATCGTTTATTTTTAACGTGATCGCTTCGCATAGGATGATCGACACCGTATTTGTTAATAAATACTGCGGTCTTTTTTGACAAGTTTATTTTACTTAATTCTTTTGTTCCATACTTGTCCAACCGAGATTGTTCAGTCTTTGCCACAGTGTCGCTATGGCTAGAACCACATTTTGAACTACAAAATGTGGAATAGCCTCTGGAAAAAGTTAAAAACGAAAGTTTATTTCCACAGTAACATCTCGGCGCATCGATAAGTTCATGCGCGACCGAAAATAATTTTTGATTTAAAGTTTCCCCATACTGTGCATCAATAATAACTCTCAATTTTGAATTTTTAAATTTATTATTCAAGTAATGAGATAACTGGCTAGATGCCCGAGTTTTACTCAAAAGAAATTCTTTAACTTTTTGTAAATCCGGATTGTTAAAAAAAACGTCATCCATTGTTAGATTCTCCATGAAACAAAGGGTGGCAATTTGCCACCCTTTTTGATTAAGTCTTAGCGTTTGCGGTCCACCAAGCAACCAGAAGCTGAATCTGATTTTCGGTATAACCACGCTCTACCATCCGCTCAATAAACTTGTTATGCTTAGTAGCGAGTTCATCTGAACTCTTAGGTCCAAATGAAATCACCGGCATAATATTTTCGGTAGCGGCGAACATCTTCTTTTCGATGACATCCTTAATTTTAGTGTATTCACTCCAACGCGGAGCATTACCACCGTTCTTTGCGCGATACCGTAGGACATAATTAACAATTTCGTGTCGGAAATCCTTAACGTTCATAACTGACGCGGGACGTTCGATTGCCTCAAGCTGTTCGTTGAGTTGCGACCGATTTAGTAGAACATGAGTTTCTGGATCACGACATTGCGTATCATCCAACCAAGCTTCTGCGAACAGAACATAGCGTTCAAACATGTTCTGACCAAACGTGTCAGAACTATCCAAATATGCAGCGCGGAGTTCCTTTTCCAAGAATGTAAAATAATCACGATGCAGATATTCACGGATGAAATAGTTGTATCGCTTGGCAGTTTCTTCCGGAAGATGTTCAAGACGAATTGCTTCCTCAAGAACAAACATCAGATCAACTGGATTCGCTTGCCGTTCATCCGGACGGAGATCCAGACACTTGGAAATAATCTTGAACGCGAATCGAGTAGACATACCACTCATACCTTCTTCGACCCCTGCTGCCATACGATATTCTTCAATAGGCTTTGCATTAGGCATCGTGTCCTTCACTGCTTCACCATTGTAAACTCGCATCTTAGCATTCATTGTCGAATTTGAGGGCTCCACCAGACGAGTTAGAACCATAAATTGCGCCAGCATTTTCAGTGTTTGGGGGGCAATCGGCGCATTACGCATAGTGCTCCCCTTAAGCATCTTCTGATAAATTTGTTCCTCTTCATTAACTCGCAGGCAATACGGAACCTTAATCACGCATACGCGGTCTAGGAACGCCTCATTGGTCTTATTGTTGCGGAAATTAGTCCATTCCGATTGATTGGAGTGACTAAGAATAATACCGCCGTAAGGCATTGAAGGAATTGACTCCGTACCATTGTAGCTTCGATCCTGTGTAGCCATCAGAAGAGGGTTCAGAACCTTGATGTTAGCCTTGAACATTTCTGCAAAATCCATCAGACCTTGGTTAGTTCTATTTAGGCCACCACTATAACTATAACTGTATGGGTGGTTTTGTGAAAAACGATCGAGCTTCCTAAGATCAGTTTTACCAACCAGAACCGAAACGTCTTGATTATTATCGTCACCCGGTTCGATCTTCATAATCGCGGTTTGTGAAGCCTTAGACGGATAAACCTTTGCTACGCTAAATTTAGTAATGTCACCATCGAATTCACGAAGCTTCTCTTGTGCCCATCCCGAAAGAACAGTCTTACCCAGATATGAGCTACCAATACCAAATTCTTGCTCAAAAAGGTCACCATGTTCACTAACACTAAACAGACTGAGTGGACTCTCAAATACTGGGGACATACGAAGTTCTGGATCGTTTTCATTTCGATCGTAAAGAACGAAAATTGGATGAACTTCCATTAGATCCTTAATTCGTTCGGCGAGAGACGACTTACCACCACCGACTGGACCCAGCAGATACAGAATTTGCTTACTTTCTTCCAGACCTGCTGCGGCATTTCGAAAGTATGTCGCAATTTGCTCGATTGCGTCTTCTGCACCGAAAAAATCCTTGAAAGCATCGTAAACTCGAATCTTTCGATTGGAGAAGATTCGCGACATCCGAGGGTCAGTTGAAGTGTCAAAAACTGTTGGTTCACCAATTGCTGCAACCATACGTTCCGCAGCGGTAGCATACCAAAGAGGGTTGGTCTTACAACCAATAAGATAATCCTCCAGGGACATAATTTCTGGCTGGCGAATACGTGCGGCAATGTTTGACTTAAGATGCATTAACTTCTCCTAAAAATAAGATATTAACTACTGAAACTAAATCATAGTTCGGTTTTAACTTTTTGTCAAGGGGGCATTTGCCCCCTTGAGCGCCATCACTTTTTGAACACCATTTTTTCGAACTCCGCAAAGATCGCTGGGACGTGGGAATCAAATCCAGTGATGTCAACTTGCATCGGATCAGTTGGGTCAGCAACAGTGAACCTAGACATAGACGTTGCACAAACAATTTGTGCTGCGTTCTTGCTCATAGCGCGTCGGAAGTTATTGAGCGCCTGAGTGGGGTGGATACCACAATTGACATCATTATCGGTGATGATTCCGAAAACATCAACATTCATCCGATTGCTAGTGGCAAATTGTGCGACCGACGAAATGTTGGTGCTAGACCAATTGAACCGTCGAATCACTTCCATGGTTTGGTCCAGCCCCATATTCGGAGAAATCGCCAGTGGTTGGAACTTGGTGCTAAAACCACCAATAAAGTAGTTTTTATGCGACTTAGCAACTGCCATCGCCATACATGCAGCAACTTCTGCAGCAGTAAGGACGGAATTGTTGACGTTACAGCCGAACATTGAACCAGAACAGTCAATGCCAAGCATCACGTTTGCGCCAGTATCTTCAATGAACTTAAAGCCATTGTAAAATGCCGCATCTAGCATGTCCACAATCTGGCGTTCAGCATTCCACGACGCACCAGAGCGGCCATGACCAGTTTGATATGACTTCAGCGCAGTCAGAATAGTGATGGGATGAACTCGGCCGTTTTTGATGGCTTCCACACTAGACAGCTTATCTCGAATAATTCCGAAAGATTTGGACAGCGGCGTGGTCAGACCATTCGCCGAAAAACGACCAAGCTGGCGAATCAGCGCAGTCATACCCATGTTGGGTAGAAGGGCTTCCAGAACCTTCGGTTCATTCAGAAACTGCGTGGGGACCATTTCCCAAGAAATCTTAGAATTTCCTTCAATGATGCGGACAACGACCTTAGAATCCGACGCCGAATTCATAATGCGGACATCCTCAAACAGTTCCGGCAGGAATTCTTGGAGATCCTTTTTATCAGAACCAACAACATGGCGGAACATTGCATTTTGGGCATCCGATTGAGGCTTGATATGCCCAAGGCGCAGAACATCTCGATGCGACCAACCATTTCGATTCTGATACTTCAGAAGTTGAACTGCAAGGCGATCGTCTTGCTTAGACGTGTACCACTTAGCAACGCCTCGCTTTGCTGCGGCGTTCCACTTACCAAATTGGTTTACAACTTGGACAAACAGAAACAGGTGAGTACCAGTTCGGCAGACATCAAGCATCGCTTCATATGCAGCGACTTGTTCTGCCGAATTACCATAAGCGGCAACCATTGCAATAGCAATAATTGCTGAATCATTCTTCGGGGCGCGACCTTCCAAAGAAAACTGCACAGCTTGCGACAGAACACGAATTGCGTCAATTTTAATCAGCTTCTTTACCAGCGCAATGCCTTCATCCGCAAGAAGGTTCGCATCCTTCGCGTTGTTACCAGATTGAGGACCAATAATCAGAAATCGATCGTAAAACGACCAATCATCAATAACGAAACTAAAACCACCATTGTTATTTCGTGCCATTTCTTGCTCACGGCCAGGAATAGACATTGTTGCAGGGGTGTTATTTTGAACTTCTTGAATAGCAGAAAGATGACGTGCGAAGAAAGACATGTTTGGGCTCCTTAAATCGGTTGCGGCGACCATCGCTGCAACATGGCGCCAATTATGGCCCAAGCCGGGCACTGTGTCAAGCGCGTTCTAGCCAGGGTGGGCGTGCAATACCGGCCCCAGTAAAAATAAATTTATATAATACCATGTAGTCATGGTAACAGTCAAGTAAATTGACTAAAAATGGTCTATTTTTGACCCTACTGCTAGTATGGTCTCTTCCCTGCCACCTTATGCTGTTCTGGTGGTTGTTTCTAAAAAGAAAATAGGGGATGATGGTCCTGAAATCATCCCGGAAAATTGCCATACTAAGGTGGCAGGGAAGGAAATTGAACTAAAATGATAAAATCAATCAAAACATCCTGTTGGAGCTGGAGCTGTTGCTTTTTTGATAGTGGTGTGGTAAACTCAATAAATGTTAAAACTGGAGCCAGCCATGATGTTTTATGATGATTTGTTGACGGAAACTATAAAAAAATTGTCCTTGAATAGCGATATCTCAAATGCAATAGAACTGGTGATCCGCATGAGAAAAAATCAGATTAGAAAGGTTTTAATTAATGGGCATAAAATTAAGATACGCAATTATGCTCACGAGATTTGGGTTGCCAATTTGGTCCAGCATTTTAGTTGGCAGCTTTCGCTATCACATGAACAAACCTCAATTTTAATTTTGGCGGCTATACTTCATGACATGCATGAAGATTTTGAATTGCTGCTAGAAGACTTTAATGAAGAAGTTAGGGGACTGGTATTTCAATTGTCCAAAAATCATGAAAACTACCATGGTTTTTCCGGAATGGATTCTCACGCAATGTTAATTAAAACTGCTGATAGAGTCATAAATTTATCTACTTGTTTCGGTGTGTTTTCGGAAGAAAAACTATTAAAATATTTGTTGGAAACCGACGAAATGATAAATCAGTTTATCAATAAAAATGAATTTTCTGACTTCTGTGTTGGGAAACTACAAATAGCTAAACGTGAATTGATGGAGAAGATTAATGAAAGCAATTCTTGCTATAAATGAATTTAATGTTATTGGTAATGGCGACGATCTTATATGGCACATCCCAGAGGATTTAAAGTTCTTTAAACGCATCACTACTGGTAAAACTGTAGTGATGGGTCGTAAAACTTTTGAATCTTTAAAAATGCCGAATGGTTTACCAAATAGACAAAATAAAGTTTTAACTAGGGGTGTACAAAATTTCAGCCCCAACGTATTTCCGATTTCATCTTGGAGTGAAATAGAGGATGATGCATTTATTATTGGAGGTGCAACTCTTTACAATTACGGGTTCGCCAATAAACTATTTGATGAAATTTTCGTAACTCAAGTTAAATCTACAAATTCTATACAGACTGGTACAAGTTTGGAATTTGATTTATTTGGGGTTATACCAAAAGCACAAACTGGTACATGTATGTTCCAAGACGAAATTTGGTATTATCACGGCAATGATGAAGGGTTTGTAATTTCTGAAAACTCGGAATTTCAATTTAGAATTGGTATTCTTAGGAGGATAAAATGGTAATAACTAAGTATGGTCGGGAAATAGGATATGGGCACAATACCATTTCTGCAATTGCAAGTGCTTGTAGGAATGATGCGGTGTTGGCGGAAGAAATCGAAAATTACATTAAAAAATTGGGATATAGTTTTGAGGAACAACTAGACGACGAGGGTGAGATTGATGTCGTGCCCCCAGTTTCATCCTTTGAGAGTTTTTGATGAAATTGTTTGAAGACCAATTATTCTTTTATGGATATAAAGATATTTTATCTAACATGTATCCAGTAAATTTAAAATTTGAAAATTTGGTGTTGCCAACTTCAGAACATTTTTATGTCTTAATGAAATGCCTTTCCGCAAACGATCTCAAAACCGTTGACAAAATTTTGAAAGAGCCGAATCCGCATGAAGTTAAAAAAATGGGTCCTGGGATACAAGGATTAGATGTTATTCATTGGGATTCAATTAATAAAGATGTAATGACGGCAATTCTTGTGCATAAATTTCAACAACCCGGGTTTAAAGAATTGATTATCAAATCTGATGGCTTACAGTTAATAGAAGCGTCACCAAATTTAATTTGGGGGTGTGGGGTTCATGTAAATGAAGTCGTTGGTGAATTATTAGATTTCCCTGGAGAAAATAGATGTGGAAATTGTATGATGGCCGCAAGAGAAATGATAATTGGCGGTGTTTCCATTAACCCAGATACGATTCCGGACCTACTATGAAAAAACCCGCCATTTGGCGGGTTTTTGTTTAAGACCCCGTAACCGTAATGGTTAGGGTATAGACAATTATAATTTGTCTAGAAGCAGTTTTTTCCAATGGGCTAAAAATTAAATGAGTTAACATTAGTTCATCAACGTCATTTAATTGATCATTACCAACACCTTCGGAAAAAATACCTAGTTCATCAAAGAAGTATTGGCTTTCAGTCCCAACATCGGTTAGACCATCTAAGCCATCTGTGGTTGAAGAATCTGCGGTATCTGTTGCGCGGTTATTCGCTTCATTTGCCGAAAGTTCACAGGTTACAATAACTCTAGTTGAAGTGCTATTCGGTATTTGAGTAAAAGTAACACTATTACCAGAACCAACATTAGCATTAGAATCATCTACAATTTCTACATAAGTTGGATTGTATAGATCCGCAGTCGCACCAGTTGTAATTGGTGGTTTGAAAATAATTTGTTGATCTGGATTTACAAAAGTTCCTTGATTACCAAATTTAATTTTAAAAATTTGGTGTTTATCTGCATTAGATAAACCACGAGCGATTACTGTTGCCATGTTGGCGGGG
>JACCEC012991409.1_pt1 | contig 36291 bp, 38 predicted proteins | sample 7450121 | NCBI WGS metagenome assembly JACCEC01 (sample SAMN15323455, study PRJNA562643) | freshwater metagenome | isolation source: river surface water | place: USA:Blue River Watershed | collected 2017-08-18 | reverse complement strand
TTGCGGTTGCAAATCCCCATGTGGAAAAGATAGATAATTTAGGGGTTTTTTTTCTAATAAAAATGTATAAGATTTCCCCCCCCCCCCCAAACCGTCAGTCATGAATTTTTCGGAACGAACGGGTGAAACAGGACGCTATGATCCCCCGGAGTATGCGACCCGAAGACGATTACGTGCTCAACGTAATCGTTCCCGTTCTCGCTCTCGCTCTCGATCCCGATCGCGGTCTCGAGATCGCATGCGTTCAAGATCGCCATCTGGACGTAGACGTCTTCGGAGGTCTCCTGATGGTGCAAAGCGCCATGAACATGACGCCGATCAAATACACGAACTTGAACCCATTGTTGACGATGTTCAGGATTGCCATGTATCCGCTGGAATGGTGAGATTCTTATTGCAAAAAGTAAAAATGAGTGCCGACCGTATTGTTCCGATCAATGGAATGCAGTCAGAAATAAATTTGATGATATTAAAAGTAGCGGACATCATAAACACATTGAGCACAATAACGTTTACAACCAGTAAATTTAACGAGGTAATTCCAGGAAACGAAGTAAAACTAAATCGGGCTGGCCAAACTCCGGCCCAACCGAAATCAAAAGAACAAAACTTGGCTGAGTTTAACGTAATGGAAGGTTGGATCCTTGGTAAATCAAGGTCATCGCTCCTGCACCGGTGCAACGATTTGAAACAATGTGCTGATTTTCTCCAAGATGATATAGAAAAAACGTCACTCTCCCAGTCCAACAGAAACAAATTGTACCATGTCGTAGAGGAAGCCAAGGCCGTGCATGAAAGAGCAACACAGTTTGTGCATAATTTAGATAATTTCAGACGAATGGTCGAAGATGAACAAAATTACATAAACGTAGTAGATGAAATCGATGATTTATGGAAATAAACATCTGGCGACATCAACCGCCACATCACCCCCCCAAAAGTCGAATACCAATTAGGTGTTCACGCAATGTTGTTGTGCACATGTTTCAGTTTTCAAATCGTTTTTTTTACACGTCATGTCATGTAATGAGGACACAAACAAAACAAACGATTTATGGATTTGCGATTTCACATGCTCCCTTGCACACCGGTGGACCCGAATCCCCCGTCTCCGCGCTCCGTCGACGACAAGTCCGACGCCTTCACCAGCACCACGAAGACAGGACACAACGTCGGGTGGCAGATTTGGAACAGCCGGGTGTACTTTTCCACCACGTAGTCGTCGCCCGAGTCCGCCGGATACAGGCAGCGCACGGCCGCCATCAAGTTGCCCCGGTATCCGCAATCGATAATGCCTACGTGATTCGCCAACATCAACGGCGTCTTCGACATGCTGGAACGAGGATACATGACAAATGGACTGCTGATCACCTCCTCCACGCCGTTCTCGTCGCTCGTTTTCCAATACGTCATTTCGGTCTTCACCTGCAGATCCACCATTTGTGTGCGGAACAGACGCTCCTTCGGAAAGACCGTCGTTTGTGGAACAAACAAATCGAACCCGGAATTCGGAAAATCGGTCGTGTCCAAGGCAGCGTTGTGCTTGGCGATGTGGCCAGCGTACAACTCCAACAACTCTGGGTCGTCGCTCTGCACCGCCAGCTTCAAGACGGCGAACGCACCCACGATTTCTTCGCCGATTCCTGTCATCTTTGACAACCACTCCGTCGTGTCTTCCTCCGACGGTGACAACTCCGTTACAGCGCCCTCATCTTCTGCCGACACTCCGACGATTGCAGATACGTCAACGATCTCTCCTTCTTCTTGGGTGGGTTCCGTGGGGGTACTTGACATGGTGTGCAAGGATAGCAGGGCAAAAAAGAAATGACCGCTTCGACGGAGTTACAGGTACGGCAGCCGGAGCTCTTTATGTCGGTTTTCTGGGCGTCTGTCCACCTCTCGGTTTACGGCGAGTTTTCCGATTGGAAGCACCACGTGTTCGTTTGGTTGGCACTTTGATCGATATTTTCTTGAACGGCCGTTCCTGATCGGCTTTTCCGCCTTCCTCTCTCTTTTCCTTTTTGGGTTCTTTCGGTTCTTTGGGTTCTTCAGGTTCTTCAGGTTCTTCAGGTTCTTCAGGTTCTTCTGGTTCTTCAGGTTCTTCAGGTTCTTCTGGTTCTTCTGGTTCTTCAGGTGACTCGGGGGTTTCCGCTGCCGCCTCTCCATCCTTCTCCGCCGGATCTTCTGCTTCGTTGTCAGCTCCTTCGTTGTCAGCTCCTTCGTTGTCAGCTCCTTCGTTGTCCGCCTTCTCATTGTCCCCGTTAGCATCGTTCTCCTCTTCGTTGACTTGTACCTCTTGGTCGTCCTTTTCTTCTGCAGGAGAGGGTTCCGGTATGTCTGTGTTGTTCTCTTGTTGTTTGGAGGAATTCTTCGCTACGAGGTTGTACAAGACATCGAATACATCGTCTGCAAGGACGGATTTGGGGTTTGTTTCTGCGGAACGTCGAGAGGAAGATTCCGATGCAGCAGACAACGGCGTTGCCAGGTTCCGTAACACCAGCCCTGCTGGAACCGCAAACGATTGCAACGACTTCTCTCCTTCAGCTTGGGTATCTTCTAAAGAAGGAGAGGCCTTGTTCAAGGAATCATTCAGGGCGTGCAAGGCGACCCCGCCGCTGATAACGGGACGGTTGGTGTGGCGGTTGCCGCCGGGGAACATGGTGGTATAGACCATGCCGTCGACGATGGCGGGCACAACTTCAGTATGCATAGGGATTGCTGTGAGAGAGAGTTGCGTACACGATAGACACCATATACATTCTGTATCTATCTTGTTCCTTCCCGTTCTTGCGAAGCTGGGCGAAGAAGAAGAGAGGGTGCCGAAACGGCTGCCACGGCCTCCGTGATGCGCTCCAACTTGGACGTCTCTTTGACGGGGCGTTGGTCGTGCAAAACATCGAGAATGTAATCCACTTCTTCTTGCGTCGAGAGGATTTTCTCTAAACACTCTTCGACGTATTTGAAGGTGAGGGAGCCGGTTTCGCGTTTCGTGGTGACGACGAGGCGATCGCTGCCGGTTTTGTTGAGTTTGATGGGCTTGTCCAAGACGCTGTGTTTGGTCATGTAGGCCAAGATCTGGGTTTCCAATTCGTGTTTTTCGTCGCGGAGGCGTTTGAGTTCTTGATTTTTTCCCGTTAGTTGGGGACCCAGTTGTATCCATGCAGCGACGGCCCGCTTGAACTGCTCGTGCTCACTGGCAGCAGGAGTCGACATGGAGTGTTGTGATCGAGAAACCAAGGAGAGCAGAAGATGAGTGGTGGGGAAACCAGCAACGTGCCTGTATGATGTTTACCTGCATATTTGTGTTTTTATGTACTCCGTGCAGGGAGGTATATAAAAACAAGAGAGGAGACATGGGTGGACGGAAATGTCGACCCACGTCAAAATGGCACCCCACAAAATCCATGCGGCCACTATACGTCTGCAAACGTTTCCTCCTGTCTTCCGCCTGTCGCCAATGCCGAACCATTCTTCCGAAACCGGCCGAACCGATGAATTTACCTCCCGATTCAACGCAAACACCCTGCAGAAATCCGCTTTCATTTTGAATGCTTTAGACAATGGCTGGTCGGTCAAAAAACGCAATGGGCGGTACATGTTTCGGAAAAAACATGGCGGCAACAAGGAATTCCTGCGAAAAAACTATTTAAATACATTCGTTGCCACCCATTCCGACGTGTCCGTGCTGGGGTTTCCATGAAGGACAACGCCGGCACCTCCTCCTTTGACTTCGTTCTTTCACACCCGACGGAGGCATCAGTGGATGCAATTTGTGCGGATTTTCGCCAATTTTTGGGTGCCCGACCCCGCCCGACCAATGGGGGTGCCGGTGGGTGCCGAGGTCCGCCGAACGGCGTGTCCAGCGTGGGGTACGCGCCGCGATTGTGCGTCGGCGTCGGATTTTGTTTATATTTAGGAATAATATAATTCAACCAACAAGACAGCCGCAAAAATGGGAGGTGCCCTCATGCAATTAGTCGCCTATGGCGCACAAGACGCGTTCTTGACCGGAGTCCCCGAGATTACCTTCTGGAAGGTCTCCTACCGCAGACACACCAACTTTGCCGTCGAGAGCATTGAGCAGACTTTCTCTGGTCAAGCTGACTTCGGTCGTCGCGTGACATGCACCATCGCCCGTAACGGCGACATGGCGTTCCGCACCTACCTCCAAGTCACTCTCCCCGAGATCAACCAAGGCCTTGGCGGCTCCGTTTATGCCCGTTGGTTGGATTTCCCCGGCGAGCAACTCATCTCCACTGTGGAGGTCGAGATCGGTGGCCAACGCATCGACAAGCACTACGGCGACTGGATGCACATCTGGAACCAGCTTACCATGTCTGCGGAGCAACAAAAGGCCTACTTCAAGATGATCGGCCACACCACCCAGTTGACCTACATCACTGACCCCGCCTTCGCTGACGTCACCGGTCCTTGTGCTTCCACTGGCGGCCCCGCCCAAGTCTGCGCTCCCCGCAAGACCTTGCCCGAGACCACCCTCTACATCCCCCTCTTGTTTTGGTTCTGCACCAACCCCGGCTTGGCGCTTCCCCTCATTGCCTTGAAATCTGTAGGGCAGAAAAATATCCAACCTGAAGCATCTGAGCTCTGCTTTAGGGAAAATTTGTTGTGGTCTCAGGATGGGTTCTCCTCCCCCCATCATACCCAGATGTTAGTGTCTTGTTGTTAAAAAAACTTTCACAAGATGCGACATATCCAAACTGCTGGAAGTTCTTAAAGACGTATAAAGAATACTCCAATAACACGATTAAAGATAGCGCAATTAGTGGTAGAATACGAAGTGAGATGTTAAAAACTTGTTGCAAATGCCGAGAAGAACGGCCAACAGAAATGTTTGGCAAATTGAGATCTTCACCGGACGGGCTCAGATATGATTGCAAAGTGTGCAGAAAAAAGTACCGCGAAGAAAACCGAGATGTCATCAACGCCAAATTGAAAGCATATTACAACGAACACAAAGAAACCTTGTTGGAACAAAACAAGGCGTATCGTGCGAGTAATGTGGTGGCGATCAAGGCGCAAAGAAAGGAATATCGGAATCGCGAGAATGTTAAAATTCACACACAGCAAAAAATGAAAGCATATCTGCCAATCCGGAAGGAAAAGATCAGGCAAAGGCGAAAAACCGACTTGAATTTTCAAGTTCAAGAGGTTGTTCGGAACAAAATCCATAAATTTCTGAAAAATCGCAAAACGTCTTACGCAAGCCTTATTGGCTGCGATCTCGAGTTTTTCAAGAAATGGATGGAGTATCGGTTCGACGCCTCCATGAACTGGGAAAATTTTGGTAAATCCTGGCAAATTGATCATGTTCTTCCACTCAGTCTATTTGACATGCAAAACGCAACACATCAGGCAATATGTTTTCACTGGACGAATTTGCAACCGTTGGGGTCTGCAGAAAATCGTTCCAAGTCCAACAAATTGCTGCTTCACTACTACTTCAACAATTTTGTGTCTATTTTCCGGTTTAATCGGGTGTTTAAAGAGTATTTGGGCTACCAAATTGCAGGCGAAAGTTTGCAGTGGCTGAGAAGTAAACTCAGGTATGGTGACAATGCCCCGTATGAGGATTCAACTGAATCCGAAGTAGATAATCAGCATCCAAGCCTCTAAACCCGAATCGATTAGGGCATGAGGAAGGTTCAACGACTAAATGGATATGGGTCCGAGAAGCCTGATCAGCTTCTGCGACGACATAAGATATAGTCTAATCCCTGCGTGGAGTAACATCCATTGCGACGACCCCCTTTGGTACATCTTGACACCAAAGACTTGGGTTTTCGCAGGAGAAACAACTTAAACGGTTTCTCTGCAAAAATACTCCGAAAGGAGGGGTACAAGTGAATGTACAGTTTCACGAAGTCAAGATCAACATTGATTTCCGCCCCATTGGTGAGTGCTTGTGGGCCGTGAGCGACCTCGCCGCCACCAGCCGCAACGTGTCGGTTTCCACTGCTTACCAATCCTCGTTGGTGGCTGCCTCCCTCTACGTCGACTACATCTTCTTGGACACTGACGAACGCCGCAAGTTCGCCCAGAACCCCCACGAATACTTGATCGAGCAACTCCAATTCACTGGTGATGAGTCGGTTGGTTCCTCGTCCAACAAGATCAAGCTCAACTTCAACCACCCTTGCAAGGAGCTCATCTGGGTTGTTCAACCCGATGCCAACGTCGACTACTGCTCGTCCCTTGAGGGCGGCAACGTCCTCTACAAGACCCTCGGCGCCCAACCCTTCAACTACACCGATGCCATCGACGCCCTCCCCAACGCCATCCACGCCTTCGGCGGTCCTGCCGAAACTGCCGGCACCACCGCGTTCATCACCGCCTCCGGCCTCTTCCAGATGCCCGGCGCCATGGACTCTGTGGCCACTGCTGCCTCCGCCAACGCTGCCGACTGGGGCACTGCCAACAACGTGTTCGCACCCGCCGACGGCGCCGTCCCCACTGGCTCTGCCCTCTCCGATGCCGGCACCTTCGTCCTCGCCGAAACCGCCCTCGACATGCACTGCTGGGGCGAGAACCCTGTCGTCACTGCCAAGTTGCAGCTCAACGGCCAGGACCGCTTCTCCGAGCGCGAAGGCTCCTACTTCGACGTTGTCCAACCCTTCCAACACCACAGTCGCCACCCCGACACCGGTATCAACGTCTACTCCTTCGCCCTCAAGCCAGAGGAACACCAACCCTCCGGCACTTGCAACTTCTCACGCATTGACAACGCCGTTCTTCAGCTTGTTCTCTCCTCTCCTACGGTGATGGGAACTGCTACGGCCAAATGCCGTGTTTACGCACGCAATTACAACGTCTTCCGAGTTATGTCAGGTATGGGCGGAATTGCCTATAGCAATTAATTGTATTTACAGTTATCTTTGCACTGCATTATCAAGCGGAAATTTAAAATTAAAATTCTTGTTGAAAATTATGGAAAATCAACAAGAATCGAATCAACCGAGAGAGGTATACTGGTATGGTTCCTCTCATTTTTGTTGGAAAAATGTAGTTGTCTTACGTAAACCACAAACAGGTCGCCAATATTTTATTGCGGAATCAGTGAAAATGAACTGCTTGGCAAAAGACAGAAACGGCGATGCTTGTCGAAATAAACAGATGTCTACCGAAACGAGTTTTTGTCGTGTCCATCAGTACATGAATGACTACACCGACGAAATGCTCCATGCAACTCAATTTTGCAGCAGTTGCAAAAAAATGCACTATATTGCTGGCGGATTTAAGTCTTGCGAAACGTGCCGCGCTCGAAAGATGACGAACCCCGAGGTTCCAATAATTCGCTGCAAATTTCCCGACTGCAAGTTCAAAAAATCGGAAGAAAACGACTACTGCGGGAAACATCAACTGCAAGTTTTTGTCGAAAGTACGCATGCCGCTGGTTTGAAGCTCTGCTCGGGCTACCTTCGTGGGTGTCGCGAGCAGTTACCGCCAACATACGAACCCGCAAAATGCATTTCATGTTTGGAAAAAGAAAACATGAAAGACCGCGAGCGTAGAGCAGCCGCCAAGGATGCAACGCCATTAGAGAATGGCTATCGTATCTGTACATCGTGTTGCAGAGAATTGCCGATGGATGCATTTCAAGGAACAAAAACAGAAACAAAAACTTGCGTTGCGTGCCGCGAACAAAACAAGATTCAAGATGCCAAACGATCGGGTAGACAGCGTTGAAAATGTATTTATGGCATTTCCGCTTTATCCAACCCGGTGTCGTAAAATAGTTGTATTATTTCAACCGTTTTTGTTGTTTTGTTTTCAGGACTTGTCCAGTATTCTATTTGGTGTTTAAGCGCCTCTAATCGGTGGTTCCATTCGCGTATTTTTGTTTTTTTTACAACACTAATTCCGTAACGGTTTATTCCCCAACACGACGTTACCACAACTTCTCCGCTGTTGTATTCATCGGGATTAAAACGAATAAACACAATAGGACGGTGACCAACGTCGCGAGATATTTCCATAATCCGTTTATTTTCGCAGCTGCAGTCGTAGGTTACGTGTTGGTTTTCATCGGTTTCCACAATAATTATCTGATATCCCACATCCAACAAAAGATCCGGTCGGCGCTTGGAACATCCATCAGGCACTGTTTTGTCTGCAATCCAATGAAATGTCGGAAACGTTTTTTTCACGAAATCGCAAACTGCTCGTTCCTTTGTTTTGTAATTTCTTGACAAAGGTTCTTCGGGAAAAAGATGAACAAAACAAAATAGGCAATATCCATTCCGTTTGCCATATCTCACTTGCGTGTTGCACCATACATTTTTACACGTTATGCTTACAACATTTACCATATCGCTGCTCTTATGCGTAGCGCAAAAAATTCCGTTTTTTTCTCCTGGTGTATTAAATGTCGAAGTCGTTGTGCAATCTGGATAACGGCATTTGTTTCCACGGACGTCCACCATTTGAGATTCCTTATGGGAAAAACAGTACATTGCACATGTTTCACCGGGATTGTTGTAAGACGGTTGTGTCCTGCAGTCAGGAAAAACACACATCCGGCTGATCACATCGACCATTTCCGCTGTCTTGTGGGCCACGCAAAACAAGCCTTTTTTTTCACCAACGGTGTTAAAACTGGGTCGAACTTTACATCCGGGAAATTCGCAAAAAACAGCCCTCACATCTACCATGCCATCCAGCTTATGGGATGCACAGAACACCCCAACTGATTGTTCAGGTTCGTTATATAATGGTTGCACCTGGCAATTTGGATAACTACATTTTTTGTTCTTAACATCAACCATGGATGCCTTTTTGTGTGCAACGCAAAACAGAGCCGTGAGCTCTCCAGGTTCGTTGTAGTTAGGCCTCTTTTGACATCCCTCGTGGGCGCACGGTTTGCTTTTTACATTAACCATGTTGTCCAATTTATGTTCACTGCAGTAAATTGCTTTTTTTTCACCAGGATTATTGTAAAACGGCTGAATGGAGCACCCATTAAAAATGCACCTTTTGTGTGTTACGTCGATCATATCTTCCGTTTTATGGGCACCGCAGAAACGCGGCGATCTTTCGCTTGGAATGTTGTAGTTTGGGCGGGTTCGACATCCTTCATGTTCACATAATTTGCTCACAACGTTAACCATTCCTTCTGTTTTATGTTGAAAACAGTAAATACCTTTGCGTTCGCCGCCGTTATTATACGACGGTAATGTCTTGCATCCAGGAACAATGCACATTAAATTTTTCAATATTTTCCTGATTACGTTTACCATACAATATTTATATTGATTTGCAATTATATACCATTTTCTCGCAAACATCCCGCCCATTTTTGCAACATGAGTGGCCGAAGAAGATCGGGTTTAGCCGCCTATCGTCGGGCGTACGGGTGCGCATGTGCCGTGATACCCACGCCGCGGCCCACGTATACGGTTACTTACAACGGCAACGCCAACACCGGCGGCAGCGTCCCCGTGGACAGTTCCTCCCCCTACGAGGTGGGATCGTCCGTTACCATTGCCGGCAATTCGGGCTCTCTCGTGAGAACCTTCTACGTATTCGCCGGTTGGAACACCGCCGCCAACGGTTCCGGCACACCCTACGCCCAAGGAGGCTCCTTCTTCATCGACGCCGACGTGGTGCTCTATGCCCAGTGGACGCCGGTCCTTTACACGGTCGTCTACAACAGCAACACCGCCACCGGCGGCGCGGTGCCCACCGACAGTTCGTCGCCCTACCTCGCCGGCTCCTCCGTCACCGTCGCCGGAAACACCGGGTCCTTGGCCAAAACAGACTACACGTTCGCCGGCTGGAACACGGCTGCCAACGGTTCGGGAACTCCGTACGCCCAGGGAGGCTCCTTCTCCATCGGCGCCGACGTGGTGCTGTACGCCCAGTGGACGCCGGTCCTTTACACGGTCGTCTACAACAGCAACACTGCCACCGGCGGCGCGGTACCCACCGACAGTTCGTCGCCCTACCTCGCCGGCTCCTCCGTCACCGTCGCCGGAAACACCGGGTCCTTGGCCAAAACGGGCTACACCTTCGCCGGCTGGAACACGGCGGCCAACGGCACAGGCACATCGTATGTGCAAGGCAACACCTTCACCATCAACGCAAACACGGTGTTGTATGCCATGTGGACAGCCGTCGTCGCACCGTCCGTCGCGACCCCGACCGCCTTGTCCAGTGTGGGCGGCGACCGAGCGGCGTACATTTTGTTCACCCAGACAGGCACGGTGACCAACTACGAGTACTCGACGGACGACGGCGCCACCTTTGTCGCCTTCAACCCCGCACAAACCTTCAGTCCGGTACTTATCACCGCGCTGTCGTCGGACGCCACGGCCCTCACCAACGGCGTGACCTACACTGTGAAACTGAAAGCGGTGAACGGGGCGTCGTCCAGCACAGAATCCGTGTCTGTCGATGTCATCCCTGCCACCAACACGTTGCTCGCCACCAATCGCCTCATCCACTTGGACGCCAACAACAGCAGTTCGTATTCCGGTACGGGCACTGCGTGGACAAACTTGGATTCCGGTGGATTGTACAGCGCCACCCTCTTGAACGGACCCTCGTTTGACAACACAAACAAGTGGTTTACGTTCGACGGCAACAACCAAATCGCACAAATTGCCGCAGCTGCAGCGCTGAACCCCACCACTCCCTTTGGCGCCTTCACGGCCCAAATTTGGGCGCGCGTCGACACGGAATCTGCGAACTTTGGGTCCAACGACGGCCTCATCAGCAAGCAATACGGATGGCCGAGTTACGACGGCTACAGTTTGAGTTTGTCGAATTCCGGCGCCGTCGTTCTCAACATGAATGGCTCGGGGGTAAACGGAAACTCTGCTTCGGAGGCTGGAGTGTACAGCAACGGTTGGGCGTTGTACACCATTGTGGTGCGGTTCGGCGGAGGATCGAGCAACCCGAGCTACAGTTACGTGAGCGGTCGACGTGTGGTGACCGCCAATAACGGCGAATTCGGTATGCCGTCGCCGAACGCACCGCTGCAATTTCCACGTGGAATCCAAGACGAACCGTGGAACTACTGCCCGGCCGATGTGGGTGCGTTTTATTTGTACAATGCGGCGTTGTCCCAAGAGGACATCATCCGCAACTTCGATGCTACCAAAACGAGGTATTCGTTGTAGAGAGGAACCGACATTCTGAGAAGAGGAGTGGAAATTTCCCAAAACAAAATATAAAAAAACAAATGATTGTGTACTGTGCAATTATACACCATCATTGAATGACCACCCCCACCATACGTGATATGCGTTGTGCCATCACTTGGAAAGGGAAGAAATAGGTGCCGGGGGTCTCTGTAAAATTTAGACAGAATGGTTTCTCCCGCAGAATCCTTCACTGTTTCCCAGAGGTCCACGGGTTCTTGCATAACCTCCAAGAATTCAAAGATGGACAGGAAATAATTTTTACTGCAGAATATTTATATAGGTTGTGCGTTTGTTTATAATACAATGAATATTTTGGCAATTATATCGTCAAAATCGCCAAACCATTTTTTATACGAAAATGTGTTTAAAATTAAAAATCTATATAAAGACGCCAAAATTGTGATTGTGGATTCAAACAGTGACGATTTTACAGTTTATGATAGAGTGCGTGGTTCATTTGAAGACGTTGATATACAATTTATAAAAAATAAGAATTATGAATATGGTGCGTGGAAACACGGATACAATTTATACCCAAATTATGACATATACATATGTTTGCAAGATAGTATTTCATTTGATCGTTATTTACCATTAAACAACATTACGGATAATACCGCGTATACGTGTCACCATAAATCCGGATTTTTTTCTCATCCTTCCATAAAAGAGTGTGCGCGACAGTTACTGAACAATGCAAGTATACCCCATTACGATGCATTGATGGACACACATTTTTTATTGGCCCAACACTCATCATTTATAGTTACCAAAAACCGATTGAAAGATATTATGGAATCGTTACCGAACCCTCCGACAGATAAAAATGGTTCGTGTTCATACGAAAGAATATTTGGAATGTACTTTATTTTAAAACAAGTCCATACCATCAGTATGGATCCGTTTGTAACGAAACAACACGGGCTCCGAATGTAATATTTATCCTGCCGTTGCTGAATGTCTATCGTCCTGGCCCGAAAGGGCCCAAGGCGCCCGCAAAGCAGGGCAAGCCTGCCCGCCTTGTGAAACCGACCGAGTCTTACCGCACCTAAAAGGTATGGTGAAATAGACATTAAGAGGAGGGATATCCCACAATAAAACACAAAAACCGAACAAACAAAATGATTGTGTACTGTACAATTATACACCATCATTGAATGACGCCGACCATACGTGAAATGCGTTGTGCAGTGTTATTGTTGGGGGAATCGTTCCGTTTAGGGGGCCAAGGCACCCGAAATCGCGGCAGCGAGGAATCCTACAGCGCCCAAATGGCGGCATGCCAAACCCACGTCGCCTTCTTCGAGCACTTGAAAGCGCGCCACGGGTTCGACGGAGTCGACGTTTACCTGACGTCCTACACCACGCAGTTCGACGACCGCCTGCTCGAGGTCTACGGCGAGTACGTGAAGCGGCACACGTTTTACGATGACGTCATCGAACTGGACAATTTGTACCGCAACACCCTGCCGTCGGTGGTGCCACGCGAGCAATATGAGTTTGTGCTGTTTCTCCGCGTGGACCTGTTTTTGAAGCCGCGTTTTACCGAGGTGTTCGATCCGACGTGGACGACCATTCGGTTTCCCACGATTTGCTGGATGCGCGATCACGTTGCGCTGGGCCGGCACCCACGGATCAACGACATGCTGTTGTTTGTCCCGAAAAACCATTTTGAGCACCTCTCGCACATGCGGTTGGCCAGCCACGAATTGTGGTATTTGTTGGTGGAGGACCACGGGTTGTCGTACGATAGCTTGGACACGATGATCGACACGTACCACGATTCGGATTCGGCAAAAGATTTCAACCCTCTCTATTACATTGTCAACCGGCACATCGAAAGCCGGTGGTTCAGCGAGGGCCACGTGTTTGACAAATACAGCCACCACTACGTGGGCGGGAAAGGGAAATAAATGTAATTTTTTGCATAAAAAGATAAACAATAAGGTCGACAAAGAGAGGTCCAAACGATGATTCCTAATTTCTTGCGGTATCTATGGTGTTGCCGTAACGGTCAGTATTTTATTTACAGAATTCCCCTGATTGCGGCTGTAAATAAATATGCATCGCCTGATTGGTGCGATTAATAAACGCACGCAACAATACGAGTTGCCCTCGGTTGCGGTGAAGACTGACTGCTACCAATGCCCCGACTGCAATGGAGACCTTATTTTAAACAAAGGAAATGTCCGAAAGCACCACTTCAAACACAAAACGACGGTTGAATGCACCTATTATGAGCATCCGTCGGAGTCGCAGATGCACAAAGACGCCAAGTTTCGTTTGCAGAGCCTATTGCAAAGCAACGTTTCGGTAGTCATGGAACGCCAATGCCACTGTTTTTTGAACCCGTTAATGAGACGCCAGCAAATGCAAAAAAATTGCACGGGTCCTTCCCCAACAGAGCAGTTTGAAATTCCTGTGCCAGGCAGCGCTTCGGAAATAGTGACAGAATATCGGTTCGAGCACAACGGCGAACTGAAAATTGCCGATGTTGCGTACGTGGAGAACGGCAAGATTGTGGCAATTTTTGAGATATTGCATACGCACAAAACCTCCGATGACGCCCGACCGGAACCGTGGTTTGAAATTGAGTCGACCACATTGCTCGATTTGAATCCTTCTCCGAATCCAACGGAAATTATTTTGCCGTGCGCTCGCAAAACATTTCTGGAAACGTGCACACCCACAAAATGTCCACGTTGTTTGCATTATGAACCGTGTTGGTTAACGGAACAAAACTTCGGATTTTGTATAGGCTGCGCCACGGAGTGCTATTCACGTGGGCTTAAAGCTCAGAAGCGAAAAAGAGATTTCGATGACGATGTACTTCCAAACACAAAAGCTATCGTAATGGAGGGATTTAATGCATTTCTTGCGGAACAGATGCGACAAATAGAAAAGCGCAACCAACACGGAGAAGTTGAGGACATGGCAAACGAAGATTTGCACGCACAAATTTTGCAAAGAGATTTAAACTTTTTTGCGGATGATTTACGGTGGAGGATCACCGACGGTAGCACTCGAAGCGATGCCCTTGTTCAACTGTATTTTTCAAAAATTATGGGAACAATACACTTCGATTTCAATGCAGACACGCAGGAAAAAATCACCGAAAATCGCAAAATTATTGATATGTTGACGCCTTTTTTGGGTCCATACTGGGGGGTGGAGAAAGATCCAGACCAAATAGTTATACATACATTTCCGCAGTTTATCCGAATTTTGTGGATCAAAAATGACCAATTTTGGAACATAAACAAACGGCAATATTGGTGGACGTTGCGTTGCAGAAATGAGCTTTCCGATCCAAAAACAATCCAAACCACGTATTCTTACAAACGCTGTCTGCAATTGAAACAAGGTTGTTCGTTTATTGAACTCTTAGGCGAGATTTTATTTGCAACAGCAGATGGAGTCCCTCTGCCGTTTCGCAACAATGTATTATCTTCCGAAATACCGAATTACCTCGATTTCGACTCGCAAAGTTCAATGCGTTGGTGTGACGCTTGCAAAAGAACATCGGAACTGGAACGCCGACATGGAGATATCATTTATTCGCTGTGTAAAAAGCACTGTTTTGACTGTTTTCGTAAGCGTTGCGAAATGCATGTAATGGATTTTTAATTTTTGTTTTTCATTTGTACGTTGATCACAAAACCTTTTTAATGGGCTTACCAATATAAACACATCCTCACGTATAAATCACTATTGACCTTGCTCTAATCCATGCAATCAGTGTGGGAATGGGTGTTTTCCTCATCATTTTTTTTGGAAAGTAATATATATCACGCTCATAACTTCCCAGTATGGCTTATACAAGTTTGGAGCTGGAGAGGAAAAGGCAAATTAGAGATATTCCCTACAAACTGCAATGGTACATTTCCAAAGAATTGCGCAATGATTTAAAGGAATATGCCAATGTTATTTTTGATACAGAAAAATACAATTCTGGTGATAACTCTACCATTCGTGATTTGGTTCGCGTTTTTCAAAACCAACACGCAATGCTTAACACGGATTGCATTCATCAGCCATCGTTTGCAAATCAAATTATACAAAGTGGGTTTCAAACCTTTCTGCTGGTCTGCCGAGCAAGGGACAACGAAATTATTCACGGATTCGCAGAAATTAACTTTGGCACAAAAACCCCAAACGCACCCGCGGTCGATCGGAATAATGTCTATTTATACATAGACTTGTTGTGTGGAAGCCGAGAATATCGCGGTGTTGGACAACTTCTCATAAACGAGATAAAGCAATTTTGCAGGCACCATGGTATCAGTGAAATACGATTGGGAGCTACTGGAGACTCCAAAGGTTTTTATGAACACGAGGGATTCCAACGAAAAAATCCCGAAAATCCTTTGGAGTTCTCGTTTTTCGTTGAGCCGCAAGAGCCAGTCGGTTTGTCTATGGGCTTATCTGGCGGAAAAAAGTTTTTTGGCCGTAAAAAAAACACAAAAAACCACAAGAAAAAACATGCGAATAAAACCCGGCGATTGAAAAGAACACGCCAACAAAAAAGTCTGCGGATCGGCATTTGACTCAAATTTTATCAATTTGTACGTTGATCACAAAACCTTTTTAATGGGCTTACCAATATAAACACATCCTCACGTAAAAATTACTATTGACTTTTCTCCGATCGATGCAGTCGGTGTTGGAATGGGTGTTTTCCTCATCTTTCTCTCCATCGGGGCCGCCTTCGGCCACCACCACGGTGGGATTTGAAGATGTCTTGTATTTTCTGCAGCCCTCTTCCCCGTCACCACCTTTACACGTCTTCATCCATACGCTTTCCCCTCTCGAAGAGTCCGTGCTGATTCGTGGAACCATGATGGCCAAGGAAGAAGAAGCCTTCATGGAGAGGTATTTGGCCGGTGAATTGCAGCAAGAATACACGTTTGTGGTCTACGGTCGACACACCTGCGACGCTGCACCGTACCGGAAACAGGCCCAGCTGCGGAGTTTAGGCATCAGCCGGGTCTATGTGTATGCGGGTGGACTGTTCGAATGGCTGTTGCTGCAAGACGTGTACGGGTCGGAGGCCTTTCCAACGAGAGGTGGACCACCGAATGATTTGTTGACCTTTCGTCCGGCGCGGCAACTGGCATAAAGAAATCCGGTCGAATCATATACTAATTGCCTGCCCTCCGATCCACAACGACAAGAACGATGAAGTTCTGCCCGCAATGCGACAACAAATTGTACATCCGTGTAAAAAGTGAGGAAACCGACAGCTTGGTGTATTACTGCCGGTTCTGCAAATACGAGGACACGGAGATTGGCGAGGAGGGCGTGGTGGTGCTGAACACCCAGTTCCGGAAAGGCGAGCAACACCTCCACTACAACCGCTACACGAAACTCGACCCGACGCTGCCGCGTATCTACCACATGCGTTGTCCGAATGCGACCTGCCAAACCAATGTGGACAACGTGGAACGGCCGGAAATTATTTACATTCGTTACGACGAAGAGCAGATGAAATTCATGTATTTGTGTGTTGTGTGCGATACTGCATGGAAAACCGACGACCGTAAATAAAAAAACCCACCTCTCTTTTTTGAGTGTCTGTGCGTTTCCTTTTCTGGACCCCTGGGCAATAGATGTTTTTGGTTCCTGGCCAGTTGCTATTTTACCGGGAAGTACCATATAAACAGAAACATCTATTGTTATTTTATTGCTTGTTTCTTTCGGCCTCTCCTCTTCACATACCCCCACCACCATTGCAATAGAGGGCATGTCTGATTACGAATCCGATTCCAATGTGTCCGAGCGGTCGTCGGATAACGAAGGACCCACCGCAACCACAAAAAAATACAAATCGCCGGCAGCTGCAGCGAGCAAAAAGACGACGGTCTTGCCCAACGAAGCGTCGGTGTCGTCGCGTCGCCCCGACGGAGCGGAAGACGGGGACGGCGAGGAGGAGGACGACGACGGCTCCAGCGTGGCCACGGAAAACGACGAAGAGAGTTTCAACATTCAGCAGAGCGGCGACGAGGAAGACGACGAAAACGACGAAGATTTAGATAGGGACGGAACGAACCGCCAAGCGCCGTTCAAGTTGAACGACCTGACGGACCCCAGCGATCCCCACCATGCGCTCCACGGGTCCGATTTTCCCTTGGGGTTCGACTCCGGCGACGACGAGGACGCCGACGAGTTGGACGAGGATTTGGAAGACGACAACTACCTGCAGAAGTTGGACAACCGCGTGCGCGAAGAAACGATCCGCAACTTCCACCCGGAACTGATGGTCCACAACCACGACGAAGTGGCCGCGCTGGCCACGGTGGTGCGCAACGCGGAGGGCGTCATCGTCGACCCGCTGCACCGCACGCTGCCCTTCCTGACCAAATACGAGAGGGCACGTATCCTCGGCGAACGCGCGCGCCAAATCAACGAGGGAGCCACGCCGTTTGTCAAAGTAGAGACCGGCATCATCGACGGGTACTTGATTGCGGAAGAGGAGTTGTTGCAGCGGCGCATACCATTCATCATTCAACGGCCCCTTTCCAACGGCGCCAGCGAATTTTGGCGTGTGGCCGACCTCGAATTGTTATAAATGTAAAAATTGAGATAAATACAACGTTTGGCCGTCACTGTAACGCGTCCGGTTCGCTTGTTTTTTTTTAAAAGGGGCGCATTCTTGTTTTTACACACTGCATGCCATTGCACACATTGTACGCATCGTTGTTGCTTGACCCCCTCCACCACCCACCGCAAACATGATTTATTTTTTGCTACCGCCCTCTCCCCCCTCACTCACGCACCGCATGCACCAATGCATTCACGTCGCCGCGGCAGCAGTGCGCCCGCCGCCGGGCCCATCACCTTTGGTGGGCAACGTGGCTGTTGCCGCTGCGACCGTCGAAGCCGACCCCGTTCTTGTGTCGCAAAGTTTGCGAAAATACACGGATACCCTGCAGGGCTATATGCGGCAAAGTGGATTCGACGACGGCCTTGCCCAAAAATACACCAGCCCGTTCGCCTATCTGCATACGTGTCCTCCGCATTACCCGACCCCCGTGGCCCAGAACCCATGGTCCTCGGGCGATGCCGGTTCCTGCGCCTCGTTTTTTCGGTACATGGAGCTGTGCAAATCGTTCCCGGCCCTGGTTTTTGCCGGCCCTGCCAAACAACCGAAACCGTCGCCGCCTCCGCAATCCTTCCTCTCGTTTGTTAACTTGGGGGACCACCAAAAGTCGCAGAAAAAACACGGTGGACACGGACCCAGTCACAGCCACGGCCACGGCCACAGTTTTGGTGGTTTGTTGTCGTTCTCATCGGCCGGCGCTTCCACTCCCCACCTCCCTTTCAAGGGTGGGCGCAGCAGCAGCAGCATGTACCCAAGTCCACATGCCACCACAACCACCTCTCTCCGTTCCTTCCATTTGGGCGAAGAAACGCGCGGAATCGTCGACGCCATTCGTTTGTGCCGCCAACAACACACCTGCGGATGTGCCCCCCCCTCGCATCGGTGGGCCGCAACTGTTGCGACGGCGGCGTTGCCTCCCCCCCTCTCCGCCGATCAGTACCTCACCCTGGATGCACACGCCGCGACGGAGTGGGAACACTGCAGCGACGGATCGATGCGAGAAAAACAAGCGACTGGGCACAGCGGCGAAAACGGCACACTCTGCATGGAGTGGGCCGCGGACGGCACTGGCAACCTCTTGAATCCGTCCAATTTCGACGAATGTTGTGCCAAGTACCGCCATTCCATCGACCTCGTAACCGCCACCGCGGATTCTTCTTTCTCGCAGATCCTGCAGTGGTGGGCGCAGGTGTGCTACGCGGTAAGCATGCAGGCCGCAGGGGGGCATTTCGTGGTGTGTATCGGCGACTGCTTTTCGGCGGCGGCCGTGGACGTACTCTATGTGCTCGCGGCACTGTACGAAGACGTGAAAATCGCCCGTCCGCAGACCGCCCCTCTCGACAGCTCGGAAAAGTATGTCATTTGCCAGCGGTTTCGCGGCGACAGCGGCGAACTCTTACCCGTCCTGCGGCACAGCCTGCACCACGCGCTCCAACTCCACCAACGGAACCAAACTATTCTCCGGTTTTTGCATCCACAAGTGATCATTCCGAAGTATTTTGTGCAACGCATCGAGGAAATGAACGCGGTGTTGGGCCAGCCGCAACTCGAGAACTTGCACTACACGTATTCGCAGTTGAACAAACACACCTCTCCGTACCACCGTGTGAACGATCAAATTGTGCGGCAGAACATCGGAAAATGCATTCAGTGGTGCAACGAGCACGGCATTCCGCACTTTTTCCAGGGAAACGGCGTCGGTCATGGCCTCCTCGGCCACAGCGTCGGTCTGGAATCCACGGCAGCTCCTGCGGGCTTTGCGTCCCATGGGGTGGGCGCGGACGGATCGGAGAGAGGCCATGAAGAAACCGAGGAATCCAGTGCGCCAACGTTGCCGCTGCCGTAAACGTCCCCGGTCCGGTTGTGTTGTTTTGTAGCACGTGATTGCACAAAAAAACACAAAACAAAATAGATATACCGAACTTCGATTCCCTGTCCTCCTCTCGTCCGTTATGCGGACGAACAGAACCCGACAACGCGGCCGTGTTCGGCGCACTGCATGCGGTCGGACCATTTGGGAAAAAGGGGCGTGCGGGTGTTGGGGTAGCCGATTTTCGCCTTCAGTGTGTACGGTTCTTCGGATTTTCCGTAGGCCATGGCACTGCCGACTTGGGATCCGTAGGTGTTCGTGAAACCGAGGCCGTTGCGTGTGATGGTTTCGTATTTGCGGCGGACGAGGAGGTCGCTGCTGGTGACGGCGCCCTGGGTGGCGAACCGCACGTTGCTGGGTTTGTAGGTCATCACGGTGTAGGACGGGTGCAGACTGGCCGGACGCGACGACAGGATTCCGAAAGACGATGCCCGTTGGTTATCGGGGTTGCCATCGGGATCAAGTGGAGGGTAGTAGCCGGCGTCGAACCCCAGCACGGATTGGATGCCGGTGTCGGGCACGTAAAAAACGGGCACGGTGGACACGACGGGCGTGGACCACGTGGCGTTGAGAGGCAGAGCATAGACATTGGTGTCTGCGACCAGCGCAGTGGGGAACGCTTGCAACTCGATTTTGGATTCCGTGGCGTTGTAGATGATTTTCGCCAAATAGGCGTGCTGGTGGGTGGCCTTGTGGACGTAGTAATGGTGGTTGGCTTCCATGGTGCTCTCGAAGACGGCGTTGAGGCCGTGCACGTCGTAAAATCCGGGGGGCACGACGACGTCGTACAGCGTGGATTCGGTGCTGGTGGCGTCGACCCAATGGTAGGAGAAGACGTTGGCCCCGGCAACCACCTGGGCTTTGGGGCAGTGGCTGATGCCGTTGGGGGAATAACTTTCGCTGGTTTCGAGGGGGTTGCTGACGACGGAGACGTCGGCGCGGCGGACGTGGCGGTACTGGTTTTGCTGAAACGACTTGCTTCTACTGACTAAATATTGGGCGTTGTTCGTGAAATAGGCGGAGTCGCCGCGGGCGGGATCGTAGGTTTTGCGGACCATGCCGCTGCTGCGGCACCGGCGACGGGCGTTGGTGGCCGCACAATTGGCGGAGTCGGCGGCGCTGGTGGGGCAACCGTAGGATTCGTGTTGGGTGGAGGGCGTGGGATCAAACTCGGTGCCGACCCAGCCACCCGCCGTCGCTCCGCTCCGGCGGGTCAAGTAGGAGCCTCCCGGACGCATCAGTTCATCGATGCTGGTCGATTTGCGTGAAGCGCACACGCCGGTGACCGCCTCGCCTTCCCCGAAGGTGGCGTTGGTGCGCACGTTGACGGCGGATTCCCGACGGTAGATTTTGAGAGGAAGAGCCCGGAACAAGTTGCTTCCGGTGGCGATGTCGCTCGCGGTGGGCGTGTTTTTCTGCAGCACGCTGGCGATCTGGTTGATCGTGCGGCCCTTCCACGACACCAGCCGGCGGGGATTGTGGTTCAACAAAGCAGACATGGACATGGTCGACGAACGCGGTTACGTGTTTGTATATATCTACACAACAATTGCGATGGTTTCTCCGCGTGAACGTTCCCTGGGTCGAGTAGAGAGAGGGAGGGGAGGATGCGTTTTTTATAGTATAGAATAATATTATATTCGTGTTTTGCTGCAGCAGCTTGTCCTCTCCATCGCCATCCGAAAGTTTGCCAAACATGAAAGTCCGTGGATGGGCCGGCGAACAGATCACGTTCTGGATACTGTTTGCCTTTTTGGGTTTTTTGATCGCCGCCTGGTTCCTCTCGTTCTGGTCCCTGCGCCGCCGTTCCGTGGAATCTTTGGCCTCCAACACACGCTTTCGGTACACGCCCAATCCGCGCGCCGTCAACGCTTCCACCGAAAACATTGAATTTGGCATTGCAGATTTAGAAGATGAGGCTAAATACGTATGCGAATTTCTCAAAACAGACAATCAACTGCTGGCACCGGCCCTGAATGCAGCGTCCGCTTCCGCGACGGCAGCAGCCAACGCCTCCATGGCCGATTCCTCCATGGCCGACAGCTCCCTGGCCACCGATTCCTCCCTGGCTGCCAAAACCGACCAAGGCGCCACAGCTTCCTCTCTTTCATCGGATAACAAAACCGGGGGAGACACGAACCCTTCTGCTGCTGCTGCGACTGCCGCTTCCCCTCCTCCGCAAGTCGTGATGGACGGCGACTACACGCAACCGCGCACCGACCTGGAAATCCACAAAATGTACCAGGAAGTGGTCTCCGAAACGCAGTTGGAAAAAGCCATGGACGCCATCTACGGTCCTCTCTTTGACGTCACCTCCCTCCGCGACATGACGAATGCACAAATCGCCGCGAAATGGAAGACCATCCACGACGGACCCGACGCCGCCTTCGATTTGCGTCTCTACGACCAAATCGCCAAATACACGGCGCCCCTCCAATCGGCCGTGGAACCCGCCAAAACATACGACTTCTTTCTGCAAATGCTGCAAACACACAACGCCGACGAAACCGCTCTGAAACGCGTCCGCAACACGCTCTACGCCATCGTAGGTCCCCGCTACAAACAACGCCAGTTGTTCCGCGCCTACCTCGACAACGCCACCCGTTTGCAGAATGTCGACCAACGCACGGTGCCCTCCAACAACTCCATGATTTATGTGCTCAATGCGTGCAGCGAACTCCTCGGTGCGTCGAACACCAACGGTAGTAGCGGCGGCGGCGGCAGCGGCGGCAGTATAGGCAATGCAAACAACAACAAAGCGCCCAACTTCGAAGACACCACGACTTTCCTCCCCATTTTGGACGTGGGGGTGGCCGGTCACCTGTTCACCGTCGACACCATCCGTCTCTACCAGTGCGCCTCTCTACTTGGAGGACTAAAAACCTTTGTGCAGGAAGTGCAACAACACGCGCAACCGTCCATTCGGTCCTTGCTGGCAACCGATGTCCCCCGCTTCGTGGCCGGATTCCCCAAATTTGTCGCCAAACAAAGCGCTCTCGTCACACCCAGTGTGTGTGTCTACGTGTTGACGCACCCCCCGACCGGCCTCTCGATGACCTGAGCCCACCTGTCGTTGTCCCATGCCGGCTGGGACTACCCATATTTTTAAACCCCCCCACCTCATCGTGCTGCGCCACCAACATGGAACCCGCCGCAGAAGAAGATACGTTTCGCCGACCGCCGATTCCACGGTTGCTGGACTATTACGACGCGGACACACTGCGGGGGTTTTTGCGTCAGATCAAACACGACTACCCCGATTGGCAGCTGAAATACAACGGCTACGAAGTGGTGTTTTCCTTGCGGGACGACGTGCCCAGCAACTACACGCGGGCTGTGCAGGAGCTGGAGATTTTGAAGACCGCCGTGACCACGCGGTACGGTCGGTTGCGGAGCTTCGTGGACGTCTGGAACGATCCTTCGTCGGGCCTGGCCGAAGAATTGCTGGCGATGCCCGACCCCCACGAAGCAAAATGGCAGTTGGCACCGAAATACAAGTACAAAATGGCCACCACGTTCATGCCGGGGTACGCCAAAGCGATGTTTGACTACTTTGAACCGACCACGGTGCTGGATCCGTGCGCTGGCTGGGGCGACCGCATGCTGGGGGCCCTGCTGTCCAAAACAGTGCGGGAATACGTGGGGTTCGAACCCAACCGCGCGTTGTTGCCGGGATATGCACGTATCCAGCGCGATTTGGGGTGTGCCGTTGAGTACGAGTCCAGCACGGAAACACGGTATGCGCCTGCTGCTGCAGCGGAGGCGGAAGGTGTGGCCTCCTCTTCCTCCACCCACACGCAAATCCATTCCCTGCCGTTCGAAATGGGCCACGCGGCCTTGAAGCAGTGGCAACAGTTGGACGTCTTGGAACGACGGTGGTTCGACTTTGCGTTTACGAGTCCCCCGTTTTTTGATTACGAAGTCTACACCGACAGCAACCCTACCTACCGGGACTGGATCCGCGAATTTTACGAGCCCATGTTCAAGTTGGTGGAAGCCCACTTGCGGCCGGGCGGCTTTTTTGCGGTGCATCTCGGGGACACATCGGCCGGCAAAATCGACGATTTCTTGCGGTTTCGTGTGCCCAACATCACGCGCTTCTCTTGGCGTGGAAAAATCGGGTTGGTGGGCTGCCAATCGGGGAAAATACGCGATGTATACCTCTTTCAGTTGCCTCCGGCGCCCGCCCCGTTCGCTGGATTTGGCCCCGACCGCAGCGACGACAAGGACAACGCGCGTTCGATTTAGCCAAAGACGGCTCTAACGCAAATTTATATTCTTTGGTCACGTGTGTGTTGTTGTAAACGTAAATCGCGGTTCTGTTTCATCCATGGAAAATGTACTGATTGTCGCCATTTTGGCATCCGTGGTCTTCACCGTGCTCAAATTTGCAGAAATGAAATTTTTGGAAAAAGGCAAAGAAATGCGCCCCTTGAAGTTCTTTGTGCGTGATCTCCTCATGGTCTTCGTCAGTGCAGCCGCTGCAGGGTTCGTGTTCTTTTCGTCGGGCGGCGAAATCCGCGAATTCTTGAACACGGTGACCGACGCCAAAGTCCTGGTGGACGGGCCCGCACAAGTATTCACCGACAATCCGGGGTTTTAATTCCTGCGTGAAACCCTCTCTGCAACAACGACGACAAAAATAGGTGTGCTTGAGGGGGGTGCGCGAGGGGGTGTAAACCCCCTGCAACAACGACGACCTCTCAGAAACTATGGAAAATTTGGTGTGTTCGTGGGAAAATGTGCACGGGGGACCTAAGGTCCGGCCGGCCCACCATATTTTTATTCCCTGGATCCAGGTTATACCGGAATTACACTCCACCACTAAAACAAAACATCGATTGTTTTCTTTTAGTTTTTTTTGTTGGCACACTTTGCAGATATGATGTCCTATGCTTCCTCTTGCTCCACGGTTCCGGGTGCTCCCGTGAAACGACGGATTCGTCGTCCGTCGTTGGTGCTCACGACTTCGGCCGTGCGCAATTTATCCACTGCGTTCGATCATCAAGCGCTGGGTGCGCCCACGAAATCCATGCTTGATCGGCCGGCACTGGACCGAAACTCCTTGCTCCCCCGCAATTTAGGCGGTGCGTTCAAATCCGAGGCTGTTTTTGCTGATCCGGGTGCCCCGATGAAGCCCCGTGTGCGTATTTCGATGGAGGAGGGCGATCGTGCTGGCTGCAACCTGCAGGATGCCTTCGTGGAATGCCTTGATGCGCCGGGGGCTCCTGTGAGAAATCACGAACGGTTGACGATCGATGCGGTCGACATGAATCCCCGTAGATTGTTTGATTGAATGCATGTGATGGTGAATGAATTATTTTCTTGCAGTAAATATATAAACTTGATTGCTTGTTCTTTTTGAATTTGTTCTTTTTGCTTTACACACGATGACATCTTGCAAGATGAAAGGCGGCGGAAATGTAATAAGCGGTCCTAATACAGTAGATTACACTGGTTCTCAGAATTCTTCGGCTGGGTACCCAAACAAATTCCCATCGGGGGTCACCGGATACAAAAGGTTTGGTGGCAAGCGCACACGCCGATCGTGCCGCAAGACGGGCGGTCGTCGCCGCCGTGGCACCAAGACTTGCCGTCGCAGTCGTCGTTGAACGACCCCCCCTCTCTTTGTTTGCCATGTCTATAATTCTGCGTGTATGGCCGATGAAATCTCCCTATGGCCACATTTCATTGACCCTTGGTTTGATCGCATTCTTCGACGCGCAGCATCCCACACAGACAACATGGATTCGGCAGCGTTCCTGTCGTCCCACGATATGCACTGTGTGTGGGCGTCGAATTGTTTGACAGCTATTTACGAGGACTTGGTGCACGCCGACCCCCGCGCGGACCACACCGACGTGGTCGATTTGATGCACAAAACGCGTTTGCAACTGGAAGTGGTGCACACATTGCTTCGCCGGTGCGATCCGCGAACCACAATGAATGTGGATTCCCAGCATAAATTGTGGCAGATGGCGTCGAATGTGATGGAAATGCTTGTTGAAGACTTTGCCTTTGTGCGCGATCTGTGGTTTTCGCCCGTTATGGATCTGCTGGACCCCTATTTGCCCGCGGAGTACGGCATAAGACGAGAAATTGCAATGAACAATGTGAATGTTGTGGAGAAGGAAGAGGAGGAAGAGGAGGAGGGTTCTACCGATGCAGAACTATCGGCTGTATATCCTGTGGAGGCTGGAGCCTTTGCCGTGGAAGACAATCGTTCGATGGGATTGTCTTCTTCGTTTGTGGAAGAAATAGAGCAACACTGCCAACGGATGGACGAATGCGAACGCGCCCAAAAAGAAAAATTCGTCAAACAGTTGCAGGAATTGTATGCTGCCACGCAAATGGAGTGTTTGTCGCGGGAAATGTATCGCCTGCGGTCGGTGCATTTGCTGAATTTTGTGGATTTGCACCATTCGTTTTTGTGTCGCCATATTCATGAGCTGGAGGAGTCCACGCAATACATTTTGGTGCGAATCCAGGAGGAATTGTCATCGGAAAACCAGTTTGCGCCGCAGGAAATGACGCATCTCAAACGGAAAGTGCATGATTTGTTGCATGATTGTGTGGTTTTCGTGAAACTGAAATCCCATGTGTGAACATCACTTGTTTTTCACTTTTTTTAAAAAAAGTCCAGTTATTTTGCAAAGATACATTCATGCATGCAAACACAACATCATGAGATGACCATTTACGTTAGCATTCGAAGCATTTCTTCGCGGAAGGTGCGGCATTCGGATTCCGTGAGAATCGCGTATTGCTTGCGGGTGCCCAACACAAATTCAAACGGCATCGTGTCGGCCGAACACACAATGTCCAAAACGACGAATTCATTTCGGCGTCCATAGACGTCGCTTCCCTTTTGGTTTGTGACGGATCCGTCGGTGTAGAAGTGATAAATCTTGTTCTCGTTGGGCGATTGGTCCCGCCGGATCAAACCGTTCGGCGGATTGGCTGCATAATGTGCGTGGTGGGCGGCACGAACACGTTCGTTCAACGATTGAACGGCCGCCAACAGCAACTCCTTCACAAGAAGGTGCATTTCGGCACGAAAGGTCGTGCATTCTTTCTCGGTCAAGTACGCGTAGGTTTCGTTGTTGCAGGCCGGGCGTGCCAACTGGAATTTCAACCCGACATCGTTGAGCAATCGATGGCCGCTCAGTTCACGCGCTTCCATGCGGTACTGTTTGCGCGGTTGGCCCAGGTGGATTTCCTCTCCGCACTCGTTCATGATATGGCCCGTGGAAAACAACGACCACACACGTTGGTTCTGCAAGAGCAGGCTTCGCGAACAGGCGCCGTTGTCGTCCGCGGTCACTTCGCCGGTTCCATTCGCACAATGGGCCAGGTGCGCTGCGACGACGCGACGGTTGAAATCCTCGACACGCGCTTGAATCGTTTCAGTCATTGTTTCTCTCTGTGTTTTGGGGTGGGGGATAGTTAACATCTGGCATGTGATCTCAAATTTAAAAAGAGTGGAGATCACATACGGTACTGCATTCAACAAAAAGAAAGAGAGAGAGAAATAAAAGAACAAAACAACAAAACAAGCACACGTATTTGTGTATTTTTTTACTGCACGACTTCTCGGAATTTATGGTCCCAATCCACATAACGCGCGACGAATCCGTTGGCAAACTCCAACCGATAGTTCGGTTCCGTAAACCCCGTACCACCGGAAAGATTGTTGTCTGTCATGGAAACCAAGGTGCTGGTGCCATTGGGAACAGTGTACGTTTTGCCGATGACCATGTCTTTCACCTTCACCTCTTTGAAAGAAGACATTTTCTTTTTAAAAAACGCAAACACAATCAGCAGTGAAGCAAAATGGAAATAAAAAAGTAACATATCTTCTGATTTTCCAATGGTGTCGTCGATTTTTGTTTCATTGTTCAGCATTCTTTCTCTCGTCTCAATAGTCTTTGCGAATGGCCTTTCCAACTGGAAAACGGGGAACTCCCGCTTCGGAGAGTTCCTGATAAATGACGGTCAATGCCTGCCCGAGGTACTGGGTGGCTTGTTGGAACAGTTGCCGACGAAACGCAAGGGACCCCTTCGGACGGACTTTGAATTCGCGTCCTTCGGGCGTGCGGCACAACCAGATCACGGTTCCTGCGTCGCGTCCCAGTCCCTCGTGGAACCCGATGATGGGGTACTCGGCCTCGTGGAATTCCTTGTACTTTAACAAATCGCTGCTGCGGAAATTCTCCACGTAAAACCCCGCCGGATTCCGCAACATGATGCCTTCGTATCCATCGGCCACAAAGTGTTGGAAATATTCGCGGAATTCCGAGAGGGTGTTCGCAGTGAATGTCGGCACCAATTGGACGCCGTTTCCTGTGGCGCTCGACGTCGCTGCCAACAAGGCAGTTTGCAGGATCTTCCACCGTTCGGAATACGGCATGTCCTGCAGAACCGTGTCGTACACGTGGTATTGTACGTTGCGGACGCGTTCGGCGTCGGCAGCAGAGAGGGTTTTCTTTTTGATGAGTCCCGCCAATTCCTCGAAGGGCAATTGATCCGTGTACAATTCGCCGTCCAAAATGAGCACGCGGTTTCGTTCAAAGATCGGTCGCAGCGTATCCACCAAGTGATTCAGCGTTTTGAACAAGCCGCCAGTCCGCGATTGAAACAGGATGTCTCCGTCCGCGCTTTGGAATACCACGCAGCGCAGACCATCGAGTTTTGGCTGCACAAAACACGGAAACGCCATGCTGCTGGATTTTTTCGTCGATCCAGGCTCGAATTTGTTGGCCAACATGGGAAATACTTTACGAATGGCGACAGAAGGTGCGACAGCGGAGGCCACCAACTTCCCAGTCGCGTTGGATAACGGGCTTGTGGTCGATTCGTCGTTACCACTCATGCCTGCAGCCCCTCCCGGAAACGGAACAACTGGACGGGTTTCGGAATAACTTTCCTTCTCGATTTTGTCGTTCCGCTTCTTCTCGATTTCCTGCAGGCATTGCGTCAACCCCGAGGTGGCGTTTTTCTTTCCGAGGTTTTTTCCCTCCACAAACTCCCGCGTATCAATCTGCAATTTACCGTTGTAGGTTCCATGTTGCACCACGTACATGCCGCGTGCCTGGTCGTCGGAGGCGAACACGGAGGCCACCCAGATCCGTGTTTTGCCGACCTTGTCCAGGCCAAAGAGCGGAGGGTATTCGCGGTACAGAGAGGGATAGGTCAGTGGGATACGGATGTCGGTCATGGTTATGGATGTGGCTGTGGCGGCGAAAACAAACGCAAACGGCTGTGCTTGAATGGGTTTATGGTTCCAAGTTTTATATGTGTTTTCGAGAGGCATCCCTGTTTCTTTGGGTTTCTTTTTCCTTTCCATTCTATATGTACGCTTTTTTGCAAATACGCTCTCTGAACAAAATGAACCTGAACGATTCACCCGATGTCTACGGATCGATCCACGGGTTGTGGCACGGACAACACGAGAGGGTGGAAGAATTGAACAGCCGCGTGGTCGAACGCCAATTCCCTGACCATGCGCTCCGTCCCAACTATGCGCCCCGTCCCGTTTCCACCAAGTACGTCCATTTCCCCACGGTGGACGTCCGCAAACCCACCACGGAACCCCTGCAGACCTACGTCGACTACCGTCCCGAGCACCACTTCAGCCCCGCCACCCGCTGCGGCCCCACCGCTACCTATTTAGCGAACGTGGACGTCGAAACGCGCCTGCAGAACCGACATATCCGCTTGCAACACGGCGACAGCGAACAGACCTTTGTGCCACATGCCTCCAGCGATTTGTTTGGATTCACCGCCGTCGGACGCCACGAGTCGCTGGGTGCACGCGCCCTGTTGTTCCGTCAACACGCCTTGGCCACGGACATGTCGGAGGTGGCGATGCGCACCGGCCAGGACCTCTTCCACAACAATACCCGAACTCAATTGAGAGGTCTCTGAAACAACCTCTCATAATCTCTATTTTTCCGTTGCTTCCTCGCAAGATATGGTGATTCTGGCAGAAACCAAATCACCCTATCTGTTTGTTTGTTGCATTTTACCACAAAAACAAATACATGTCGCCCAAACTCTTTGTCTTTGTGGCGACGGATGCGCCGGTCGCGGTGGTTATCCGGAAAGGCAAATTCAACGGGCGGCCTTGTTACGAAATGATCCGGTGGAACCTCGCGACCAACGAATTCACGGAAGGCCAGTGGTTGATGAACAAGCAGTTGTTTGTGCGTGGATGTGCCATTTCGCCCAACGGCCAGTGGTTTGGCTGGGTCTACAACAAGTATTGGGTTTGGCCGAGAAATCCTTCCGATAAAAATACCGTTGCAGGGGTCAGCTGCATTCCGTATTTTACGGCCGAGTTGTTTGCCACCAAGACGTGCGGACGGTGGTATTCCGTTCAGTTTGATAGACGTAGTCGTCCGTTGCCGAGTACGTTTGCCTTCGAACAACGCGGGGACGGTCGCCTGGTGGTGTCCGACAGTCCCGATCCGGTTCCGTCGGGACTGCAAGACGAAACGTTTGTCTGGAACGGGAAGACGGTGACAGTGAACGGGTATCAACTGTTGGTGGATGGAAACGTGGTGTACGACGCGACCGACCACGTGTTTGTGAACCGTCCTTCACCAACAACTGTTGCGGTTGCTGCTTCTGCAGATACAAATGCAAATGCAAATGTCGAAACCCCGCCGCCTTTGCGTCGGTCCAATCGAATACGCCGACCCATTGTTCGTTATGGAAGTGTGTGAATTTGTGCAAAATGTAAACATAAATACCAATGTATGCATTTTTTTTATTTTGAACAAAAACACGAAACAAATACATTTTCACGCCTTTATTGCCTCAAGACGTTTGGACCGGCGCACAGTCACATGAGCATTGGCGGAAGTTTCAATCGGAAAAGGAAGATCGTTGGGGTCTTCCGATAGTGGTTGTGGGTGCTTCGTTTGTGCTTCCATCGAGGACAAAGACGCAGTAGCAGCAGCCATGCTGCGTAAGCACATGCGCGACGACTGCGAAGAAGTTTGTGTGGATCCTCCTGTGCGACGTTTGGATTTGGGCGAGGTGTTGTGTGCCACGACACGCTTCCGGGAAACGGGACTGGATTGGGCTTCTGCTGCCGCATCGGGTGGGAAACCCAACGTGGTAAGGGCTTGCGAAACGACATTCGAACTGGCATTGTTGGTGGTGGCAGCAGCAGAAGACACGACAGGTGCCATACCCAACCGTTGCATGGCGTCGACAACAAATTTGTTGTGGGCGTGGAGGTAGTAGTATTGGCGTATAACGGGTTCCGCAAAGGCACGGAACTGTGCGGATTGCTCCAAAAATACTTTTCCCTGTTCCTGTTCCATAAGGGGGGAACCAGCTGGGATATTTTCGTGTACTTGTTGGTCCAGCACATAGCTGCGTACAAATCCAGCGGCCACGAACTTCAACCACTTGCTTTTGTCGGCGTAGAACACGCCGATGAGTTCTCTGTTGAGCTTGCGGAAGAGTTCGGTAAAGAGGGCGAGACGTTGGCAATAAACAGTCAGTGTGTTGTTGTTTTGGAGAGACAGCATCATCGCCGCCACTTCTTCGGAAAATTGTTTTTCATTGTTGATTTCGAGCTGTTTGCTGCGGGTGATAGCCGGCATGTGTGCACTTGCTTCGGTTGCGGTAAAATAGAGGAAACAAAAAATGGCCACTGCCTCCGTGTCTTCGGGCCAACGGTCAATTTCGGAGAGAAAGAGAAACCTATGCTGTTGTTGTGGCGACCTCTCTTTTTATGGTGATTCGTAGGTGGAAAATTGCTACCAAAGCAGGTGATACGCGAGCCAGCGCGGCGTGTAGACAGGCGCGTGTTTCCACTTGGCGTTGCGTACCAAAAAGGCCTCTCGTCGGTCTTTGTCCTTGTGTTTCGTGAAATCTTCGTAGGGCAATTGGCCGAAGTGCACCATGTGGCCGGTGGCGGGGTCCTCGATCATGTACTTCTTGTCCTTGCGGGTGGAGAGGTACACCGTGGCGCCACGACCAATCAATTTGTGTGCCAAGTACTGGACACGACGGGGATCGCTGTAGCGGGTAATGTTTTTGGTAGGAGGGGACATGGTTCCACAATGCAATATACAAATCAACACATATTTTTTGGTATATTGTGCGGTGCCTTGGTGGGGGGCGGCAGCCCCCTTTAAAATTTCTCCGGGCAGTTGCCGTAGCAGGCACCGTTGTAGTAGTAGCGGTCCTTGTCCCGCAAGGCCACGTCACTGTAATGGCCAGGAAACGTGGGTCCGTCGGCGTCCCCCGCGACGCACTTGGATCCGCCCAAGAGCACGCAGCACGACGTCGACGCACACACGTTGCCGTCCAGTCGGCTGCAGTATTCCTCGAGTTTGGACGGCGTGTCCTTGAAGGTGTGGCACATGCCGGTGGGGACCGTGCTCAGGGCGTAGGGTGCCAGCTCCGGTTCTTTGGTCCAGCTGCTCAAGTAGACGCTGTCGGCGTAGGTCGGCACGTAGGTTTTGGGTTTCCCGAAGACGTAGGACCCCGGTTGGTAGTAGACCGGCGACGCCTGGGCGTCCAAGCGCGGCAACATCACCCAGTTTCCGCACATGTCTTTGACCCGGATGCCCCCGCTGGCGTCCAAGGTCGAGCCCATGTCGTTTTTCTTCAGCAAGTCTTCGGCGGATTCGTGGTACTCCACGTCGTAGTTGTTCGAGACATCGCGGTAGTTGGTGACCGCCGCGTCGAATTTGGCGGCGACGTTGCCGGTGGCCGACACCTTGCGCAACAGGGCGCTCTCCGTGGCGTCCAAGTAGCCGAACCCGTTGCTTACATCGGCCACTTTGTTCGGCGGCAGAAACGACACTGTGGACCGCGTCCGGTCCTTGAAGTAGATGCCGGCGGGCAGTACGAAGGATCCCGTCACGGTCGGCACCGTCAACAGGAAGGTCTGTTTGTAGTACACGTATTCCGACACGTAGCCGATGCGGTAGGTGATGTGCAAGCGCGGGTTGACGCTGCCGAAGACTTCCACGTTTTGGACCGCGGGCATCATGGCGGGCGGAAGCACACCTAAAGACGAGTCGGACACTAAATAGTAGCCGTCGGGCATGAATTCGCCGTTTTGCGGCGGCTTCACGGTGGGGTCGCGCTTGGCCTCCATCACCGCTCGCGCTTGCTCCGACGCAGGAACGATCTTGCGGTTGTCGGCGGGGTCCACCACGAAACCGTAGGGCACCATGGCCATGTGCTGGTTGTCGACCTGGTAGTAACCTCTCTGTATTTTCTGCGTGGGTTGGTTGTCGGGCCCGCGTTCGTACTGGATCGGCAGCACGTCCACCATGCCTTCCTGCAACGGACTGCCCAGTCCAAGCACCGAAAACAGAGAGGAGCTGCAGCTGGCGCACGTTGGCATGGGGGGCGGCGTGAAGAGCAGCACGGCAAACAAGACCACCACGACGGCGGCCAAGCCATAAAGAATCAGTGCGGTCGTCGAAACACGCATTGGAAAAAAAACGGTTTGGTGGTTTGTTTGGGTTTTTGGTGCGGCGTAGTTGCTTTGCAATATAAAATGATTTTTTTCCTGGATTTTTTGGGGACGAAAAAGACAAAAAGAGAGGGTTTTTAGTGGTGCTTTTTTTCACACAGCCATTCGTGTAAGCTATCGGGGCATACGCCATATTTTTTTTGTTTTTTGTTGCTGCGAGGAGTATTCAAAGAGCCACACACTATGCGGCGTTACAAAACCACGGGCGGCGATGTTTATGTGTATGGCATTCCCTTGCGCACCGCTGCGCGCATGCACACAATACGTGTGGATCCCTATTATTTGGAGCCTGGCCAGAGCACGTTGTTTACACGACGCATTTGGGATTACGGCACCATCAATTTGGACATTGCGATTGTCGAAAGGTACTTTCAGTACTGTTATCGGATTGTGGATATACTAAAAAAGTCGCATGGAGACATAGAGGCTGTAGATATTTGTGTACGAAACGCCTGGCAACTCATCAATTACCATGCCCACACCATCCAGCTGTTTTTGCGGCGTGTGGTACGCACCATGGCGGCGAAACGGACGTTTGATTTTTTGGTGAACACGCACAGCGATTATCGATACTTGCATGACGCCTTGGCGATGCAGAATGTCCTGTCGTTTTTGCTGTGATGTATTGAGATGCCATGTATTGTGCAAACCTCTCTCTGTGTGTCGTGTCCAATGTGCGGACCCTGTCTACAAACATTGTCGATGCGCATAATATAAATACCCGTTTTTTTTGAGAAATGATCATTCCGATTCGTTGTTTTACTTGCGGCAAAGTGCTGGGGAACATGTGGGAATACTACCAAGAAGAAGTGCGCCGGAGGCGCATTGCCAACGGGGAGAACGGACGCGGCGCAGCGTCTGCGGATCCCCCGGACCGAGCCGTTTATTTCAACGCGAACCGCGCGGTCAAGACCGTGGATGGCGAAATTTTTGATGAGTTGGGCCTGACGCGGGGCTGTTGCCGCAAACACCTGTTGGCGCACGTGGACATTGAATGAATATATGTGTGTGCATTTTGTATTTTGTGTTTGGTTTTGTACGAAAAAAAAATCTATGTTTAGTACAAAAACCCTCCTGATTTGTGACCGCACCAACCACCACATACACATATACATACACATACTTTGCCGGCAGATGTTTGCAGCCAACACCATGTTTTATCGCAACGTGAATGCGATCAACGGCGTCATTTTGACGGGCGACGGCCGCAGCAAAATGTTGGTGGACATGTATGCGCGTTTGGCGACGGTGTCGCGCACCATCAACGTGCTCATGCAGGAGTATTCGAAGGGAAATTTTTATGAGGTGGCCAACACGTTGACGAACGAGGTCTTCAACAAATTGTCGATGCGTTTGGGGGCGTTGGCGGCGGACCCCGTCAAGTACCCCGATTACGAGGTGATCCGTGCGATGACGACGTGCGGGTTGAGCGGTATGTACCAGGGGCTGTTGCAGTACGCGAATTTGGTGGAAACGGACTTGAAATTGAAGATGTGCCAAGAACACGAGTCCATTCTGCATGATCCGGCCAAACTGCAGGAGTGGATCAACCATTTGCGGCAGCGGCGGACACTGTTTCCCGAGAGCAAGGTGCAGGTTCGCAAGGCCACCTTGAAACCGGAGTACGCAGAATACATCAAACAACACGGGTTTCCGGAAGGCGGCGTGTTCGATCCCAACAAACTCAACGCGATTTTGAACAAACTGGGCATCTACTACTAAGGGAAACCTACGGTTTCCCCTACGACCCCTTCCCTTCTGGTCTATTGTAGGTAGGGGGGCGAGCGAAGCGAGCCCAGTACAACATATTTTTTATGATTTCATTCAAAATAATTACAAGAATGAAATTATATGGATTCTTTTATTGGGCTCGCTTCGCTCGCCCCCCCCTACCATAGACCAGAAGGGAAGGGGTCATAGGGGAAACCGTAGGTTTCCCTATAGGGCAGGAGCAGTGTAGGGCTCGTCCTCGGCGACCTCTGTGTTCACAGGGGCTTCGACGATGGAGAAGACGATGCGGTAACTGCGGGGAGCGAAGGCCTCAACACCAGTGAGCTCTTCTTGGCCAGCGGCGGGGGCGATGGTGAGCTTGAAGCTGATGGTGTCACCGACGATGAAGGGGAGGGATTGGAAGTCGTCGGCACCGGTGGCAATGTCGGCGAAACGGGCCTTCTCGGTGAGCATCATTTGGTCGAAGAGGACCTTGCACAAGTTGTCCGAGGAGTCGGTGGCGTTGGTCATGTACTTGGAACCCGCATCACCGGCCAAGTCGGCGTGGTCGCCGGACTTGGAGACAGCGGTGATCTTGGTCATCAAGTCGTACCAGGTTTGGCCCTCGGCGGTGTTGCCGCAGATGTAGCGGAGGTCGTTCAAGAGCTCCAACTCATTGTCGAACAAGTCGACGCCGTAGTGGGTGTTGAAGAGCTTCAAGGCGAGGTAACGCACGAAATCGTGGGCAACCAACATCTTGTTGTTGGGGAGGGTGCCGGCAGTGTTGGAACTGGCGATGGGGTCAACGGACAAGTCGTTGTGCATCATCGCGTTGGCAGGGTTCAACTCGGGCCAGGAAGCCAAGTCGATCTGGTACTTGATGTCCGCGTCGGCTTGGTTTTGGATATCGTTCGAGTCGGTTTGGAACTTGAACACATCCTTCATGGCATCCAAGGAGACCTCGAACACAGCGGTGGCGGAGGTGTCGAGGACAACGATGTCGGCGGAGTGGATGGTACCGCAGATGTCCATGGTGACACTGCTGGAGAGGGAGTCAAGAACAAAGTTAACCATTTTTGTTGGGGGAAAATGCGAAAGGGCAGAGGGGCGGAAGGCGGCAAACAAAGGACCTATATACTCCTAAAACATTACAAAAATCACGGAAATTATAATTGTGACTACAGAAAATACAGTTTCGATATTTTTGATGGGAACAACGTGTTTCGAGGATGTGGACGGAGGCCCAAAAACAGGCTCTATTGAAGGAAGGGTGTTAGACGAGGCTCTATTGAATGAAGGGTGTTAGACAAGGCTTCATTGAAGGGAGGGGTGTAAGAGGGGAATCCATAGAAGGGAGGGGTGTAAGAGGGGAATCCATAGAAGGGAGGGGTGTAAGAGGGGAATCCATAGAAGGGAGGGGTGTAAGAGGGGAATCCAT